>Ga0078972_1001400_pt1 | contig 90540 bp, 65 predicted proteins | sample YelNatPaOPGAMG01_FD_67568 | JGI IMG/M metagenome (GOLD analysis project Ga0078972, IMG submission 67568) | Hot spring thermophilic microbial communities from Obsidian Pool, Yellowstone National Park, USA - OP-RAMG-01 (SPADES assembly) (version 2) | ecosystem: Environmental > Aquatic > Thermal... | reverse complement strand
TTCCAGCCGGATCGGCAGATGCTGCCGCACCTGCTCGCGAAATCCTCGTCGCCTCAAGAATTCAACGAACACGCTCAGCCCGCCCCACGGCGTCACCGCCCGCCGCGTCTCGCGCAAAACCCCTTTCTTTTCGCCCCAAAGCACGCTAATTTCTCTGTGCACCGTTTTGTTCCTCCTCCGTCAATCGAAAAGCCCATTTCAATTTAACGGATTAGAACTCAACGGTGCACCTTTATTTCGGAATCGAGGCTTAATCGGCCGATGGAACTTTCTACGATTTCAATGGATTGAGAGAAGCGGCTTCCTTGTTCCGCTTGGGACGGTGTCTGTTAGAGGCACTTTTGCACATCCTGCTACAAGACGGTTCCTGCAGATATGTCGTGGTTTGGTTGCTGCTTTTTCTGTAACGCCCGAACCTGATCAGTTTACGTCCGCTGTGCGGTCGCCCTCGTAGTGCATGATGTGGTAGTAGGCTTCCCATCCGTCCCACAGCACGGGCGGTGGAAGGTGCGTCAGCGGGTTGGTGAGAAATTTGGAAAAGATCTCGGCGATCTGCTTCGTTCGATAGACTCCGGTCAGCCAGTCGCCGCGATACCAGTTCTTCCACTTGCCGTATTCAGCGGTTTGTTCAGCTTGTTGGATGGAACCGAGAGCCAGCAGAGCTTTGTGCGCTGATTCAACCGCCGCCCTGGACTGGCCTGCATCCGCCTGCTGGATGGCCTTGGAAATCGCAAGCAGCATCTGATTGCTCTTGCGGTTGATGGCGATCATGGTCAGCACGCTCGCGCGGTAAAACGGCCTGCGGTCGGTTGCCACGAGCGGTTCTGCCGCGAGCGCTTTCTCCCAAACGGAGTCCCACCGCGGCTGCGCATCTCCGCATTGCCTGATCTCTCTTTCCACCGCCTTGCGAAGCCAGTCCTTTCTGCTCTCCCGCGCAAAGCGGAAATCGAAAATGCGGGGCTGGACCCATTTCGGCGCCTGACTGGGAATCGAGTACAGCGGTGAATCGATCATGTAAGTAAGCATCATGAGGCGTGCTTCGGTGTGGTAGAGCTGGTCCCCATATTCGAGCGGAGGATTGCCAAAGTGGGCTGGAGCTTTGAAGTAATCCTCATAGACGTTCGCGACCTGCGCGGCGGCTTTGGGGCCGAACTCGCTCGATGCCCAGGCTTGGTAGTCGTCTTTTGCAGCGGCAGCTCCCGCGACAGGAACGCCGCTCCATCCGACATCCATCACTGTTTTGGCCGTCATCAGGACGGGACGAATGTCGCTGGTATTGACCAGCAGATAGTAGGTGGCGCCGGCCTTGATGTAACGCCCCAATTCAGAGTAAATCCGGTTCACTGGAACCATCTCGGTCAACTGGTTGGCGCGGCCGTTCATCATGGCGACATGGTAATAAGCGCCCTGGCCGGCGGAGACTTCACCATGATCGAGAAGATACCCGTAGCCACTGTCCGCCCACACTTTGTGGACTTCGGGAGGAATGGTAAGGTCACCCTGCTGGACCAGCCTTGCTCCTTCCTGCCAAAGGTTCGTGATGAATTGCGCATCAGGATGCACTGCGCGCACAATCTGCATCTGGCTGGCGATGGCTTTGCTGATCAATTGACCGAGCGCCTTGTTATTTCCGCGCACGTTCGGATCGGTTGAGGCATAGCTGACGTCAGAAAGGCCTCGGAGGCCGACGGTCCACAGCACGTCCACGCCGGGAGGATATTCATGAACCGCGTTCCGCCACGCACGCTCCAGGATTTCGGGATGCTCGGTGTAGTTGTAAGGCACGCCCTCCGGCCAGCGCGCAACGTTCAGGCCTAAAGGGATCGCGTGATGCTGAGTGATGATCAGCCCGCGCTCGCCGGCCAGCTTGATTTGCGGTTCGTCAGGGAAAATCCAGGTTCCCGGCGCCACCATGTTTCCTTTAAGCCTCAGGATAGTTTCATAAATCCTGTTCCAAACATTCAGAGAGATTCCCGTTGTTTTACCCGGTGCCCAGCCGGTCAGCAGGTCTTCGTCGTTGATAAAGAAACCACGGTAATGGAAGACCGGCCCCTGCGTTTCAGAAAAGTCAGCAGGAACACTGATTAGGGCGCGCCGCTGCGGTGGATGATCAGTCCACCAGTAGAGCGGGTCAACGCCAAGGAATTGCTGGGAGAATTGATAGATGGCGTAAATTGTTCCGCGCATGTCAGACCCGGTGAGTACCACCGCATGTACGGCGGAGGAGCCAGGAAGTGGATGATCGACGGCCTGAATGTGCAGCTTCTCCCACCCGGAGGGTTTCTCGACACCCGCAGGGAGATCAAAGCGGTCGGAAATCCAGATCGTCGTCGCGTGCGCGCGCGCAGGATCATGAACAATATCTACAGGAGTACCGAAGACGCTCTGCATATCGTTGGCCAGATCCTGTGCTGCCTTTTGAATGGGGACTGGCTCGCGGGAATTGATAAACACTGAGGCCTGGCGAGTGACGACTACCTGCCCAAGAATGGGAGCAGCGAAAAGTCCCAGGCTCAGCGCTGCGGTGCCGAGGTATCGAATCAAGATTCCTCCCCAAGATCGGGATAAAAGTGTGTGCTTGCAAATCTTACCCGTTGTATGCCATGGCAACAATTTTCACTCTGATGCAGAATTCAGCGTGGGGAAAATCATCGCAAATCCTTGATAATACAGATGTTATAAAAATGGATTATTGTGGACACGAAAATCCCGCGCGTCTCATTGCCCGTGAGTTACTAGTCATATGTAGCCTACTTATAAAGGCTATGGTCAAGCAGGCCTGCGCCGTCTGGCTGCCGCCGCAGCGGGCTTGCTTCCTTGCTGATTCAATCTTCTCAGAAGAACACTTTCATGGCCAGTTGGATAACCCGTTCGGTGTTTGCCTGGCTGGTGATCTGCCCGAAGTTTGATCCCAAGAAGGTCAGGTTCGGGTCTCCGAACCAGGGATGGTTCAGGACGTTAAAGAAATCACCACGCACCTGAATGCGAAAATTCTCATGTGCGGTCAAGGGGGTGAAATCCTTCATCAGTCCCATATCGTAATTCCAGCCTCCCGGGCCGGTGATCGCTCCTGCGCCGATGTTTCCGAACTGGCCGACAGCCGGCAGAGCGAACATCGAAGTATTGAGGAAAGGAACACAGAACTTCACCGACGGGCTGCACGGGGTTGGGCTTGCCTGGGCGCCGGTGCCGTGCCCGGCCGGATTCACAAGGTTCACTCTGTCAGCCCCGAGACCTGATTTCGAAACATCCGTTCCCGCCAGGATGGTCATCGAATCGCCCGATTCTGCAGTAAAAAGTCCGGACCAATTCCACCCGCCCAGAGTGCTTCGCAGAAAACGGTTTGAAGCTCCCTGGAGCGTGGGCAACGGGAAGACGTAGGACAAAGTGAAGACGTGCGAGCGGTTGTAGCTTGCTGGGCCGCGGTTGAAGGCGAACTGGGCGGGATTGTAATACGACATTCCCGATCCTTTGCTGGAGCCGACATCGGTGATGCCGCTGCTACCCGTTTGCGCCACTTCCAGAATTGCCTGGGAGTAGGTGTAATTGCCGACCAGCGTCATATTGCGGAGAGCACCGGGCAGTCCCGCCCCAGGGCGGATTTCCACGCTTGCCTGCAACGAATTGTAGTGGGAATTTCCGCTGTTGCTGTTCATGATGATGTCGGAGTAGATCGGGCTGCAATTGGTTGTGATTGTCGGTGAGCATCCGGAATAGACCCGCCGCTGGTCCGTCGACAGGGCATCAAAAGCGGTATTCCCCGGGATGTACTGTGCGGGATTCAAATCCTGGTCCTGGCGCAGGTGGCTGGCGGCATTCCCCACATAGGATAGGGTGAGCAGCGTGCTCGGACGCAGTTGGTGCTGCACCGTCAGGTTCCAGCCAAAAGTTGTCGGCGTCTGCCACGTCGAGCCGGGCTGCAAGCCGTAAACCGTAAGGGGGGCGGGGAACACGATGTTTTTCGGAACAGCCGCGAGCGTGTATCGCTCCGGGAAATTCGCAACGAAAGACTGCTCGTTAATAAGCGGATTGGTCAATCCTCCGCCTTCGTATGCCCCCGGAGGTGGAAACAGCGTAATGCTGTTGCTGAACGGCGTCACGATGGAAGCGTCGTTCAGGAACAGGCCGGGAAGCCGCGTGTAATAGAATGCGCCAAATCCGCCGCGCACCACGGTCTTGCCATTTCCACGCGGATCAAACGCAAAGCCCACGCGAGGCGCAAAATTACGATAGGTTGCGGTCTCGCCCGTTGCGGGAACGGACACGCCGTTGAATGAATCGCCGATAAACATCAGTCCCGCGGGCGCAGTGGGAATCACCTTGGATGTGGCCCCTGCGGCGAAGGCCTGGGGAAGGAATTGTTCAATACGGCCGCGAATTTCCTTCATGGGAGTCTGCGGGTCCCACCGGAGGCCGCCGTCCAGCGTCAGGCGGTGGCTGACTTTCCACTGGTCCTGGATGTAGATTCCCAGAACCGTCTGACGCGAGTCGGAATAATTCCCGGAGGTTTGGGTAAAACTGTAGAGATTCCCCGTGATGAAATTGGCCAGGGCGTTGCCGAGAAAATCGCTTGAGTTGAAGTTCCAGTCGCCGTTCAGCCGATCGGTGTTGCGAATGTTGCTCTGGTCACGTTCAAGGTCGCCGCCAAATCCGATGATGTGCCGTCCGTGGACCCAGGAAGCGTTGTCGCGGATGTCCACCCCGTTGCGAATGAACGCTCCGCCCGTGAAGGCCCCGAGCCCGAAGTAACCACTGGCGCCAAACCCGTGATATCCGCCCTCCGCAGTGGGCAACTGGTAAATCTGCGTACCCAACTGGCTCAACTGGTAGCTTGCGGGCAGCCCCTGATAGCGGTTTGAGGCGGTGCGCAGATAGCTGAGGTAAGTGTTATTCACGAAGGTCGCGCTCTTGGTCCAGGCATAGCTCACCATGTAATTCTGCGTCTGCACGGTGGACCCGTCGCCGCTGAAATTGTTTTGAAGGCTCAGCAGGTCCTTTCCGTTGAAAGAGGGCAGAGCAGTGAATCGGACGATATATGCGCGGGCGGTGAGTTGGTCCACGCCCCGCACCACCTGATCGAAGCGGGCGTCATATTCATTGGTGTTTTGCCCGACGTTTGGAAGGAATGTGACCGTGCCGTTAGCCGATTCCGGGCAGCCTGGGCACAGCACCTTACTCATATTGAGGGCCACGGGATTGAGCGGGGTGTTGGGGTCTGAAGTCAAAAGATTGCCGGGAATGGGCGCGCCGGTCACGGGGTCAACGAGTTGAACGACCTTGCCCAGGGGATTGTCGGGGCCTGTGGTGAGGTAATTTGAAAAGTCGCCATTCAGGTTCGCGGGCGTGGGGATGACGGCGGTCTGCCCCGGAACTGTTGAGCGGATCGTTGTGCGCTGGAAGCCGAAAAAGATAAAGCTCTTGTCTTTCTTAATGGGCCCGCCGATGGTGCCGCCAAACTGGTTGCGCTTGAGGGGGCTGCGGGAATCCGTGGAGCCTTTCGGCGGCGAAGCAAAAAAGTTGCGCGCATCGAACACCTTGTTCCGGACATATTCGAAGCCGTCGCCGTGCCATTGATTCGTACCGCGCTTCGACACCACATTGACGATGGCGCCGGAATTCTGCCCGTACTGGGCGCTGAAGCTTGACGTCTGGACGCTGAACTCCTGCGTGGCGTCGGGAAATGGAAAGGGATCATTGGTGTTGCTCAGCAGGTCCTGGTTGTTCGCGCCATCGAGGTTGTAAGAAACCTGATCGGGGCGCAGCCCGTTCACGGAAAAGGATTCGGTGTCAGGAACGTTTTTTGTAGTCCCTTGCCCCACGGAGAAGCCGTTGGCAACAACCACTCCCGGAGTCTGGAGCGTAAGGTCGGCCACGTTGCGGCCGTTCAGCGGCAGGTTTTCCACCTGTGAATTGCCGATCACCTGGTTCAAGACCGGCGAGACGGTATTCACCGCCGCTGCCGTCCCCTGGACGGTTACCCTTTGCGTCGGCTGCCCCAGTTGCAATTGAATTTTCAGGGAACGCGCCTGGTCCGCCAAAAGTGGAAAGCTCTCAACGTAATTTTTGAAGCCGCTGGCTTCGACTGAGACGCGATAGTTGCCGGGAGGCAGGGAAGGGACCGAGAAAACTCCCGCCGAGTTTGTCGTGACGGTATGTCGAACGCCCGTCTGGGTCTCGGTCACCGTGACACTGGCCTTGGGGACGGAGGCCCCCGATGGGTCTGTCACTGTGCCACTGATGGCGCCATTGCCGCTTTGCTGACACAATGCGATAACGGGGCCAAGAAACAATACCGATCCCAATATCAGCAATGGACTAAGCCGTTTCATACTTACCCTCCTCAGTTCGCTTACGCGAAATAGGATTGGCCTCCGCGTTAATCCAGAGGCCGTTCAGACCCGGCCGACGCTCAAGGCGCGAGAAAAACCAAAGGCTTTGTTTGACCCACAAACAAAATGACCATGCAAAATCCAGTTACCCAACTGCGATGCAGAAATTAACTTCAAGGGAACATGTTCGGCTGAAAATGTTTTTGCAGCACCAGAGCCACCGTTCCGCGCAGCCGAGGCTGCATGACCTCGTCCGTCGGAACAATGCGGGTAATGGAATGGGTCCTGGACCTTTCCTCCACAACTTTTTGGACGACCGGCCCAACCCTGTCCCATGCTCTTGTCACTTCGCCGACGATCGTGATGACCGACGGCGCCAATCCGTTGATCAGCATCGCCAGTCCGTGGCCCAGATAAAGCCCCATCCGCTCGAGCACCTGGCATGCCTTGATGTCCCCACGATCAGCAAGCGAAAGCAGGTCCCTGAAATCCTCCACCGAAGCCTGGGCGTGACTTTTTCGATATCGGGATGACGCCGGGCCCGCCGGCGAATCCTCGTTGTAAGCGCGCACGGCTGCGGCGTTCGACGCGTAAACTTCCCAGCATCCACGGCTGCCGCAATTGCAGGGCGGCCCGGAAGGATCAATGCATACATGGCCGAACTCGCCGGCGGCTCCGCTAGGCCCTCGCACGAGCCTGCCGTTGGCGATGATGCCGGTCCCGATGCCCTCTGAAACCGTCACGGCAACCAGATCCTGAACGCCCGCAAACGGCCCTGACCAGGTTTCCGCCAGCGCGCAGGCGTTTGCGGCGTTTTCAACCAAGACCGGGATTTTTGTGGCCTTTTCCAGTTCGCCTTTCAAATCAATGTTCCGCCAGCCCAGATTCGGCGCAAAGACCAGCTTTCCCGTTGTACGGTCCACGCGCCCCGGGACGCTTATCCCGATCCCTTCGAAGGTCTTCCTGGAGTGCACCTCCACCAGCCGCCCGATCATCGTGGCCAAGGTCTTGATCAACCCTTGCGGCTCCCGGGGCGTGGGGAACGACTCCTGGAAATCAAAACTGCCGTTCAGGTCTGACAGGGCCACCGTTGTAGCACGCGGCCTGATGTTGACCCCGATGATTCCCGCCCGCTCGATATCCAGCGAGAGCAGCCGGGGTTTGCGCCCGCGCGGAAGGTGAGCGACCCCGCCCTCGACGACCCAGCGTTCCCTGGCCAATTGCTCGACGATCAGCGAAACCGTGCTTCGCTGAAGCCCAGTCAGGCGCGCAAGATCGGCCCGCGAAATGGGCTGCCTGGTGCGGATGGCGTTGAGAACCAGGCTCCGATTGATGTCGCGGGCAGTCTCAGAATTGGCTCCCTTCAGTTTCGGTTGACGGCTTGCCAGAAGATACTGCTCCTTCGCCGATATTGTACGACGTATGAACTATATCACCGCCGCATACACTGTCAAGCGGAATTTCACCCGATGCAGTGACCGCTCCTTCTAGACGGCCGTAATGCGGAGAGAGGTGCTCACGGTTTGGGTGGAACTTGAACCGACCCGCAGTTCGACATCACCGGGAGGAACCCGCCGGCGCATGTCGAGATCGTAAATCGCCAGAAGCTCCGGAGTGATGGTGAATTCAACTTTGGTTTTCTGCCCTGGTTTCAGCGTGACCCGCTGGAAGCCTTTCAACTGGATGACGGGCTGCGTGACGGGGCTGAACGGGCGGTGAATGTACATCTGGACGACTTCATCCCCTTCGCGCGGTCCGGTGTTGGTGACGTCCACAGCCAGCTTCGCTATACCCTCCGGCGCGATGGTGGAAGGCGTCACCACAGGATTATCGATGCGAAAAGCCGTATAACTCAGTCCGTGGCCGAAAGGGAATAAAGGCGAGCTGTTTGCGAAGGCATAGCTGCGGACTGCGGATGGTTTGTAATTGTAATATGCCGGAAGCTGGCCGACCGACCGCGGAAAAGTGATGGGCAGTTTGCCTCCGGGATTAACGTCTCCAAACAGGATGCGCGCGAGGGCGGTGCCGCCTTCCTGGCCGAGATACCAGCATTCAAGAATGGCGGGCACGTGCGCGGCGGCGTCATTGATGGAAAGGGGACGGCCGTTGATCAGCACAAGGACCGTCGGCGTGCCGGTCTCAACCACGGCTCGGATCAGTTCATCCTGCGCGCCCAGCAGGTCAAGCGAGTCCCGGTCACCGAGGTGCTGCTCGGACCACGCTTCGCGGCAAGTGCCTTCATTGCCGCCGGCCACAACGATGGCGACATCGGCCTTGCGGGCAACCTCCGCAGCCGCTTTGATCATTGCGGGTTGCGTTTTGGGATCGGGCAACTCAATCCTGTCCCGGTAGTACTCGCTCCAGCCATGTTCTCCCAGGGTGATCTGGCAGCCTTCAGAGAATAAAACTCTGGCCCGCGTCCCGGCATAGTCGCGGATGCCGTCGAGCACCGTCACTCCCCGACCCGGATCGCGGCTGTATCCCCCAAGATGGAGGTCCTGAGCATTCGGCCCGATCACGGCGATTGTGCGGACCTTTCGGATATCGAGCGGCAGAAGGTTGTTCTCATTCTTCAGCAGGATGGGGGTCCTTTCAGCCGCCCGCAGGGCGAGCGCCTGGTGCGCTTTGCAGTTCGTGATGCTTTGAGCGTAATCGGGATCGACGTAGGGGTTTTCGAACAGGCCAAGGCGGAATTTGCTTGCCAGCACAGCGCTCACGGCACGATCGAGATCGCGTTGGGCAACGGTTCCATTGCGCACCTGCTCGATGAGGGTGTGGTAAACCGCGCCGTTTGACAGATCATAATCGACGCCCGCCGCGATGGCCAGCCGGGCGGCTTGCGCGTTATCACGGGCGGCGTGATGGTAATTCACCAGCATCTCGAGCCCGCCGCCGTCGGATGTCACGTAGCCCTGGAAGCCCCACTCTTCTCGCAGGACCCGCGTGAGCAGCCAATGGTTGATGTGGCAGGGGATGCTGTCAATTTCATTGTAGGCCGCCATCACGCTGCCCACTTGCGCTTCCTTGACAGCGGCTTCGAAAGCCGGAAGAAAAATCCGGCGCAGTTCGCGTTCGGGAAAGTCTGCCGGAGCGTCATTTCGGCCGCCGCGCGTTTCGCCGTAGGCTGCAAAGTGTTTGGCAGTGGCCAGCACATGGTGGCGGTCGATAAGGAAGTTGGGTCCCTGCAGTCCCCGAATGGCCGCCACGCCGAGCCGGGAAGTAAGGAATGGATCCTCGCCGTAGGTTTCTTCCGTCCGCCCCCAGCGCGGGTCGCGGCCCAGGTTGATCACGGGCGTAAATGCCTGATTCACGCCGGAAGAGGCCATTTCATCCGCCGCGGCGGTGAACACCTCGAGCATCAGGTCCGGGTCCCAGGCGCTTGCGAGGCCAATGGCCTGCGGAAAGCTTGTTGCGCCGAATGCCATGAAGCCGTGCAGCGCTTCGCCCTGGAAGATCGCAGGAATGCCCAGACGCGTCTTCTCCAGCCGGTATCTTTGCAGCGCATTTCTCAGCACGGCGGCATCCCGGACGGAAAGGTGCTTGCCCTCCATCGAATACAACTGCCTGAAGGCTTCCGCCACGTTCATGCCGTTGAAGCGGCCTGTGCTGTCAAGAATGCCGGGGTTCGACGGGCGTCCGCCCGAAATCTCTTCCACTTTTTCTTCGAGCGTCATTCGCGAAAGAAGGTCCCGCACGCGCTGCTCGATGGGAACCGATGGGGATTTGTAGCTTGCATTTGCCGCCGGTGCGCTGCCCGGGGTCTCCGTCTGTGCAGGCCCTTCCGGATCTGCGCCTGCGAGCGCTCCGGGTGATTGGATCAGCGTTCCGGAAGCCAGGCCGGCAAGAATGGTTTGCAGCATCTGGCGGCGGGTTGGTGATGACATCGCGACCTCCTGGCTGGAAAGCGGCTTGCGATTAACCGATGCAACAGCACCGCCTCAGCGCGTTAAGCTCTCCGCGGTTCCGTTGTACTGGACGGTCTTATCAGGAAACTGAACGGGCCCGGCGCCTGCGCCATGGCCGGGTCCCACAAAAACGACATTGAACTCGCGCTGCTGCGGCATCCCTGGATAACTGCCTTGGCGCGCGCCTATAGTGAGCGTGTGCGCTGAATCATCCCAATGGATGGGGACCGTTGCGTATTGTCCTTTTTCGTAGTTGTAGGTAGTCCCGTCGTCGTTGTACAGCGTGAAGTCGCCGTCGGCGCCGGGATAGACGCGGAGTTCGATCGGCGCGTCGGGCTTTTCGCCGGTGTACTGGATCACCGGCCCCATCGGGACGATCGAACCCGCGCGGACGTAGAGCGGCATGATTCCAAGCGGCGCAGGGGCTGTGATCCAGCGGCCGCCGGCAAGCTCCTGGCCCGTCCAGAAGTCGTACCATGCCCCCTTGGGCAGATAGAGCCGCCGCGTTTCTGCGCCGGGCTGCGTCACGGGATTCACCAGAATCGAAGGCCCGAAGAGATATTGATCGCCGATCTCGCGCGCCTGGGGATCGTCAGGGAAGTCCATCACCAGCGGCCGCATCAGCGTATAGGATTGGTGCGTCACTTGCCACGCCACGGAATAGATGTATGGAAGAAGGCGATAGCGCAGCACGTCGTACTTTGTCAGGATAGATTGCGCTTCCTTGCCGTAATCCCAAAGGGCGTTGTCACCGCTCGCGCGAGTACCGTGGACGCGGAAAATCGGGCAGAACGCGCCGTACTCAAACCAGCGAACGAACAATTCACGGTACGCCGGGTCTTTGGGGTCGGCCCAGACGAACCCGCCGATGTCCGTGGTCCAGTAGGGCAGCCCGGAAATCGAGTAATTCAGTCCCGCGGGCACCTGGCGACGAAACGCCGTCCAGGTGCAGAAAATGTCGCCCGACCACGCCGCCGCTGCGTTGCGCTGCATGCCGGCGCCGGCGGAGCGGGTCAGGATAAACACGCGCTTATCAGAAGTTGCGGCCCGCTGGCCGTCGTAAACTCCCGTCGTCGTCATTAAGGGGTAAATATTGGCGTAGCGCGCGCCGTTGCCCATCGCTGTGTGAGCGTGTTCCATCAGGTTGGTTTCGACGAAGGTTTCGGGCTCCGTAGTGTCCAGCCACCAGGCGTCAAATCCCAGCCGGAAGAGATTATCATCGATCAGCTTCCAGTAGTACGCACGCGCCCTGGCGCTGAAGGCGTCGTAAAGACCGGAGCCCGGAAGCCATTGCGAGTCCGGGCTGTTCATGTGAATGAACCAGCCGTTGCGCTGCATGGTTTCAAACGGGGCCGTGCCCGGCTGGAACGTCGGCCAGACGGAGATCATGATGTGGAAGTGGTCCTGGTGAAGCTGGTCCACCATCGCTTTGGGATCGGGATAATTCTTGTTGAAAACGAAGGACCCCATTTTGGTCCACCAGAACCAGTCCTGGACGATGTTGTCCGCCGGGATGCCCAGCCGCCGGTATTCGCGCGCCACGCGCAGCACTTCATCCTGCGAACTGTAACGGTTTTTTGATTGCCAGTAGCCGTAGGCCCACTTGCCGAAGAGCGGCGCCCGGCCCGTCAGATCGCGATATTCGCTGATGATCCGGTCGATGGAAGGGCCGTACATAAAGTAGTAATCAACCGTATCGGCAACGTTGCCGGAAATGAAAAGGTGCTGCGCGAACCGGTCGTTAAAGCGCGAGAACGACGCGTTGTTCCAGAAAAAGCCGTAACCGTGGGACGAGACAAAAAACGGGATGGAAATGTTGGTGTTGTCCTGCGAGAGCTGGATGTCCTCGCCGGCGTAATCCCACACACCGGCCTGGTGCTGGCCGAGGCCGTAAAACGATTCATCGGCCGAAGGAAAGAACTCAAGCTCGGCGTGATAGGTTTTCTCCCCATTGACCGTCGCCGGCGTCATCAGGACGCCGCCGTAGTCGCCGCCTGAGTGCAGCAGTGGGCGGCCTTGCGCGTCCGCAAAGCTGATGCTGCCGTGCTCGCGCGCGATGGAGACGCTCATCTCGGAAGTTGCGACCTCGACGGCTTTCTCCGACTGGTTGAGCTTGAACGAAGCTGCAGGCCAGCTTGTGCGGACAATCATCGGATCGGGATGCTGAGGAAACACCCCATCCGGCGAATACAGCACATGGATCATCGTCGGCGTGCACACTTCAAGCCTGTAAACGCCATGCTGCATGGTAAGCATTACGCCGTTGCTTTCCTGCTTCACTGAAACCACATTGCCCGGAGTAATCTGAGCGAAGGCTGCGACGCTGAAGAGCAAAATCGCCGCGACAACGCTTGATGGAACATGCCGCTTGATCATCTGCGCACCTCGATGAAGTGGTTTGAGCCTGAAGCGGGACCAGGGAGGGCGTATCCATTGTGCCGGAGCAGTTGCCGCGAAACGCGAGCTGCGATGCGGGATGATTGGCCGGCGCAGCTGGTGCGTTTTCAGATCGGGAGTTCGAACGCACGGAACCGGCTGGACTGCTCTGCTCCTCTGCTGACCTGCAAAGCCCACTGGAACCTGAGTCGTTCACCAGCAACGAAGCCTGATTTTACTCCTAATCTTTACAGCGTCAAGCTCCTGGTGCGCTGGTCCCTGAAGGGTCGAAGCCAGGCATGACTCTGAATTAAAAACGCAACGCATTTTTGATTTTAATTTTGGTTCGTCTGGCATCCCAAGGGATTAAAATGGCTGTTCGCCATTTTTGCGGCGGGTGGATGATGCTGCCGGCGAAATGATCCGGATGTGGAGGGGTTTCTGATGCGACTTTTGCGCGCGTGCGCTGCTGTTGTACTGCTTGGATTCGCGGCGGTCTGCCTCGGGCAGGAGATGCCCGAAGGCAGGCTGATGCGCTTCCCGGACGTTTACAAAGACAAAATTGTGTTCAGTTATGCGGGCGATCTGTGGCTTGCTTCGACTTCCGGCGGCGTCGCGCGAAGGATCACCACCAGCCCCGGCCTCGAGCTGTTCCCAAAGTTTTCTCCCGACGGCAAGTGGATCGCCTTCACGGCGCAGTATGACGGCAACTTCAACGTCTATGTGATGCCGAGCGAAGGCGGACAGCCGCGCCAGCTGACCTGGCTGCCGGACGTCGGCAACGTTCCGGAGCGGATGGGCCCGAACAATGAAGTGATCACATGGTATCCGGACAGCAGGCGCATTCTGTTTCTCTCGCGCCGTTCGACCTTCAACACCTGGTTTGGGCAGCTTTATACGGTCAGCATTGACGGCGGCCTGCCGGAAAAGTTTCCGCTGCCCAAGGGCGGCCTTACCAGCTTCTCTCCTGACGGGACGAAAATCGTCTATAACCGCATCTTCCGCAACTTCCGCACCTGGAAGCGTTATACGGGCGGCCTGGCCCAGGACCTGTGGCTTTATGATCTGAAGGCCAACACCATCGAGCGGCTCACGCATTATCCAGGGACGGATACTTTCCCCATGTGGCACGGCAACACCATCTATTTCACCTCCGACCGCGGCCCTGAGAAGCGCCTGAACCTTTACAGCCTTGATCTCGGCAGCCGAAAAGTCACGCAGCTTACGCACTTCACGGATTTCGACGTGATGTGGCCAAGCCTCGGCCCGGATTCAATCATTTTTGAGAACGGCGGCTATCTTTACCTGTTCGACCTGAAATCCGAAAAGGTGCGCAAGCTGACGATCTATCTGCCCGGTGACCGCGACCAGATACTGCCGCACTGGGAGAACGTCAGCAAGCTGATCTCGAGTTTTGATCTCTCGCCCGATGCCAAACGCGCCCTGTTTACCGCGCGCGGCGACGTCTTTACCGTGCCCGCTGAACACGGCAGCATCCGCAACCTGACCGAAACACCGGGCATCCAGGAACGCAATGCGGCGTGGTCGCCCGACGGCCGCTGGATTGCTTATATCTCAGACCGTACAGGAGAGAACCAGCTCTACATCCGGCCGCAGAGCCAGGCCGGCAAGGAAATCCAGATCACCACTACGAACAAGGTCTTTCTGCTGCCGCCGGTCTGGTCCCCTGACAGCACCAAGCTGCTCTATGCCGACTCGACGCTGCACCTCTATTACGTGGACATCCATGACAAGCAGCCTGTCCTGATCGACCAGGGCAAATACGCCGACCTGACGGATTACGTCTGGTCACCAGACAGCAAGTGGGTGGCCTACGCTAAACAGGCCAACAATTACAACAGCGCGATTTACCTCTATTCGCTCGCGGACAAAAAGATCTCTGCGGTCACCAGCAGTTTCACGAACAGTTGGGACCCATGGTTTGATCCCGCCGGAAGGTACCTCTACTTCCTTTCAAACCGGACGTACAACGAAGTGCTGGGCGTTTATGACATGGAGTTCGCCAATCCCAAAGCCACGGGGATTTACGCGGTGACGCTGCGCTCGGACCTTCCTTCTCCTTTTGCACCCCGCAGCGATGAAGCTGCCGTTGAAAAGCCCAAGGCTTCCGACGAAACCAGGACGAAAGGCAAGAACGAGGAAAAGTCTGAGCAGGAAGAAACGCTGAAGAATTTCCGGATTGATCTTGCCGGCATCGAAAACCGCGTTGTGGGTCTGCCCATTCCGCCCGGCAATCTCCAGAACGTTCAGGCGAACAAAGAGAACGTCTTCTACGTCTCGACGCCGACGATCGGCCTCTCCGGCCCGTTGCCTGGCGAGAGTCCGGAAATCCACGTGTTCAATCTGGAAAAGCGCAAGGACAGCGTGCTGATTGCAGGAGCCAACAATTACACGCTCTCCTTCGACGGCAAGAAGCTGCTGTATGCGGCCCCGGCGGCGCCGGCACCGGGCGCCGAAGCATTACTTGAAGAAGGCGGCAAACAGCTCACTTACGGCATCATTGACGCCAAGCCGCCCGAGAAGGAGCCGCATCATGTCGGCGAAGGAGCATTGAACCTCGCCTCGATGGAGATGAACGTGGACCCGCCGGCGGAGTGGAAAGAGATTTTTGACGACGTCTGGCGGCAGGAGCGCGACTACTTCTTTGAAAAGTCAATGAACGGTGTTGACTGGGCCGCAGTAAGAAATAAATACAAGGCGCTGCTGCCCTACGTAGCGGACCGCTACGATCTCAACTACATCCTTGGCGAGATGATCGGCGAGCTTGGGAATTCTCACACCTACGTCGGCGGCGGCGATTTCCCCGATCTCCATCCGGTGAACGTCGGCCTGCTGGGTGTTGATTTCGGAGTGGACAAGGCCAACGGCCTTTACCAGTTCAAGAAGATTTATCCCGGGCAGAACTGGGACCCGTCCGTGCGCTCGCCGCTCACTGAGCCGGGCGTCCGGGTGAAGGAGGGCGATTATCTGCTGGCGGTGAACGGCAAGCCGCTGCGCGTCCCTACAAACCCGTATTCACTGTTTGTGAACACCGCCGATCAGGATGTTACCCTGACCGTCAACAGCAAACCCACCGCCGAAGGCGCATGGGACGTGATGGTGAAACCGATCCGCAGCGAGCTGAACCTGCGAGAACTTGACTGGATTGAGACCAACCGCGAAAAAGTTGACAAGGCGAGCGGCGGCCGCATCGGTTACGTTTACCTGCCCGACATGGAAGCCGACGGTCTGAATGAATTTGTGCGGCAGTACTTCCCGCAAATACGCAAGGAAGGCATCATCTTTGATGTGCGGTACAACGGCGGTGGCTTTGTTGACCAGATCATCCTGGAGCATCTGCGCCGCATCCTGGTGGGAATGGAGGCCGCGCGCAATTTTAAAAGCGATACGATCCCTGAGAACGTCTTTAATGGTTACATGGCCTGCCTGAGCAACCGTTATACTGCGTCAGACGGCGACTATTTCACATACTTCTTCAAGAAATACAAGCTGGGGCCGGTGATCGGCGAGCGCACTTGGGGCGGCGTGCGCGGCATCCGCGGCTACATTCCGGAAGTTGACGGCGGATACTTTACGCGACCGGAATTTTCGCTTTACGGCCTGGACAGCCACTGGGTGATCGAGAATCACGGGGTTGAGCCCGATATCGTGGTGGACAACCGCCCGGACCTGGTCGTCAAAGGCCAGGATCCGCAACTCGAAAAAGCCATCGAGGTGCTGATGAAGGAGATCGAAGAGCACCCGAAGAAGCTCCCGCCGCGTCCGCCGGACCTGCCGGCTTACCCCGAAGGCCCGGGGATGTAGCGGCGTCCGCGCCGGAACGCGGCTCTTCATTCGGATGTGGCAAAAAGCAACTTCTGCAAAACAGGCTTGCCCATCAGTATAAATTCGTCTACATTATCCATTTGAAACCATATCGAGGCGCATAATGGCGTCAGCAGAACTTTTAGGCGTTCGCGAGGCGGCGAGGCGGCTGGGCGTCAGCTATCCCACGCTCAAGCAATGGATCTACCGCGGCAAGGTCCGCACGGTAAAAACCGTGGGCGGGCACCATCGCATTGCGCAATCGGAAATTGACCGTGTGCTGTTCCAGCATGGGGGGCGCTCGCAGAAGGCGCACAGCGCGCGGCCTGCGGTCCCTGAAGCGGAACCCGCATCGGGCACGGGTCTCCAGGAAATCATCAGCGGAAGGAACCAGCTGGTCGGGCGGATTGTCGGCCTCAAGACCATCGGGCTGCTCACCAAGGTGTCGCTCGACGTCGGCGGACAGATTGTCACTTCCGTGATCACCAGCGACGCCTGCCGCGACCTGAAACTGAAAGTAGGCGAAACGGCGGCGGCGCTGATCAAGGCCACCGAGGTCATGATCATTCGTCCGGCGGCGAGGAGATGAGGGATTGGAGACGGCTGTAGCCACAGAAGAAAGACTTTTGCGCTGGCCGATCTCCAGACTCGATGTTGCCGGAGCATTTGGGGACATTGGCGTACTCTTCCCGATCGCGCTTGCCCTCATTACTCTTAATCACCTGAATCCAACGGCTGTTTTTCTTACGGCGGGGCTGACCTACATCCTCGCCGGGCGCTATTTTCAGATTCCTATTCCCGTGCAGCCGTTTAAGGCCGTGGCAGCCATTGCTCTGGCACTAAGCCTGAGGCCTTCTGAAATTGCCAGCGCCGGCCTGCTCATGGGAGTCCTGCTCGCGCTCATCGGCCTTACGAACGTTGCGAGCTGGCTGGCCCGGCTGTTTTCCCGTCCCATTGTGCGCGGGATTCAGCTTGGGCTCGGAATGCTTCTTGCTCTTGAAGGCTTACGGATGATTTTCGGGGCGAAGTCCGCAATGACGTTTCCAGCGCTTGGCTCGGTTCACGGGTGGATGCTGGGGATGGCGGGCACAGCTTTGTTGCTCCTTTTTCTTCGCTCTCGACGCTTTCCCGCCGCGCTGGCCCTGCTGGCTGCGGGAGTTCTACTGGGCGTCGCAGCGCACTTTGCCGCGGTCGGGGAATTGCGGCTGGGGCCGCTGCCGCTCCAGATTCTTCATCCTCGAGTCTCGGAACTGCGGCGAGTCCTGTTGCTGCTGGTGGTCCCTCAATTCGCCCTGACGTTTGGAAATTCCATTGTCGCGACGGAAGAAACAGCGCGAATTCTCTATGGGGAGCAGGCCCGGCGCGTGACAGCAAAAGCTTTGAGCCTGAGCATTGGCGTGACGAACCTGATCAGCGGGATGCTGATCTCGGCGCCCACGTGCCACGGGTCCGGCGGCGTCACGGCGCATTACAGGTTCGGCGCGCGCACGCAAAAATCGAATTACATTATCGGGTCCTGTTGCCTGCTCTTTGCGCTTTTCGGGCGCTCGACCGCGGCCCTCCTGACGCTGATTCCCACCGCAATCCTCGGCGTTTTTCTCGCCTTCGTCGGCATTCAGCACGCCGCTTACATTCGCGACATCATCCGCCGTCCGTCGGCGCTCGCCGTCGCTCTCATGGTTGGATTCGTCTCTCTCGCCACAACCAACCTGACCTTCGGATTCCTGGCCGGCTTCGCATTGGAAGGCGTCTTTCTGCTGTTACGGCGGCGTGCCCTGAAAACCGGACCGTAGCGAAAAGTATGCCCTATGAGAACCGCGTTCTTTTCCAGAGCAGCACGGCGCCGGCGATGAGGAGGCCGAGAGTGGCAATCAGCAGGACGATGATCCAGACGGGATCGAGGGCGATGGGCGGCCGCTCGGTGCCGTGTGCGAGCCAGACGAAGATTCCGATGGCGACGATGATGAGGAGGATATCCCACCAGCGCCAGCCACGCGAGCCGTCGGCCATGACGTCCTCTCCGGCCTGAGTGCGGAAGACTTCATCGTGATCGAGGCCGTAGCGGTCGCATTCGCGTTCGATGGCCTCACTCCAGGAGATATGCTCAGACTCGGGCGCTGCAGCGGTGCTGATGGCGAGCGCACCCAGGATCATCGCCAGGGAGCCGGCGACCACCATCACCTGGGCAGTGGAGCCGCGGCCGGCAAGTTCGCCGAAGACCAGCGCTCCCCAGGCGAGGCCCCAAAGCTGGTTGGTGTTGGAGAGCGGAATGCCGCGTCCGATGCCGATATACTTTGCCGCGTATTGCTGGAACAGATCACCCAGCACCCAGCAGAAACCGCCAAGGAACAGCCAGAAGAGGGCAGGGCGCGCCTCCGCAAGATCGTGGAGCACAGGATGCAATCCTCCGCGGAAGGCCAGCGCCAGCCCCGCAACCGTGCCGAGCTCGCCCACGGTAAAAACCGTCACAAACGAAAGCGGGTTCATGCCGCTCAGATACGCTTTGCGATAGGGGATATACATCGTGCCCCACAGCAGACCCGCGCCAAGCGCCGCCAGGATTCCACTTGCAGCATGCGAAGATGATGAGGTGAGTGGAGCTTTTGCAGAGGCGTATGCCAAAAGGACCGCGCCAGCAATAATCGCGACGGTACCGCCCACAACTTTGCCCTGGGCTTTTTTCCCCGCGCCGCGGAGTTCACGGAAGAAGAACCAGCCCCAGAAGAGTCCCACGAGGCAGTTGGTGTTCCACAACGGAAAGGCAATTGAGAGGCCTACGTCGCGGATGGCAAAGACGGTCAGCGTGTTGGCCACAGCCCAGAGTGCGCCGGCGAGAATCGCCCAGACGATCAGGTGTGCCCGCGAGCGGAGGTCGATGAAGATATATTCCGTCCCCTTCATGATCGTGGGGACGGTCCAGCGCGCCACAAAGACCCCGGCCACCATGCCGAGTGATATCAGAAAGGGCGAGATGCCCAGCGTCACAAGTTTGGTCGGAGCTTCGGCGGCGCCCAGCCATGCTCCGGCGGCAAGTCCGCAGAGCACTCCCAAAGCGTGCAGCGAACGCGATACGTCTGAAGAATGGAGTTTTCGGGCCAGTGGGCTTGCTCCCTCAGCGAACGTAAACCAGCAGCAGAATTCCGATAATCAGCACAGCGACAGGAACCCAGAACTGGATGTCGGTGAGAACGGCCTTCGTCATCGTCGTTTTCACACTTCACCTCGGCCTGCGGCCCCGACAGCCGGGTTGCTCCCACAAATCCTGCCGCAAGGCGGAAGAGATTTTACCACTGTAACTGTGGAGGGAAATATCTGGAAATCAAATCTTCGTAATAGGGTCGAAGTTCGCCGACGTTTGGCCTGGCTGCCGCCTTTGAGTACAGATCATACGGATTAAACTCGCGCACCCAGTGGAACATTTCCCGGTCGTGGTCGTTCATCAGGTAATTGTACTCGCCTTCGCGGTGCGCGGGATAGAACGAGTGGTACCGGATCATGTAGAGTGCTTCTTCAGGAAGGTAGTCCCTGACCACATGGTAAAGATATTCGTCGTGCCCCCAGGACATATCCACATTGTCGAGCCCGCCGTTTTCCTCATAAACGCCCAGGCGAGTCTGATACTCCGGCACTTTTGAATCGGGGTTCAGAGAGAAAAATTCGTGGAAGACAATCTTCGGCGACCAGGCGCATCCCACGGGGAACGTGTCGCCTACCACGGCCCATTGCGGTTCGCCCCAAAGGCAGAGTATTTTGCCAAGGTCGTGAATCAGGCCGGTTAGGATGAACCAATCGGGCCGGCCGTCGCGCCGCGCTGCTTCGGAAGTTTGCAGCAGATGCTCGATCTGGGAGAGTTCAGTGTCAGGATCGCTTTCATCCACAAGCGTGTTCAGGAATTCCATCGCTTCCCAGATGCCCATCTTCGCGCGGTTTCTGGCGAGGAATTCTTTCTTTTTGGCGAGCACGAAATCGCGCGTCTGGTGCATGTGGTTCTGGCGGTAAAATTCGCGCACACGCGGCGGAGTGGTGTCTGTGTAGTTGCGGAACTCCTCGCGCCTCTTTTCGGTTTGGTTTGCCGCCTGGGATGCGCCCTCAGGATAACGGGATTTGACAAAGTCGTCCCATTCTTCCAGATCTTTCAACGGCCCCTGCTGGACGTGGATTTCGTTGGCTTGCCCCATAGTGCCACCGCCTTTCCCCTTTGTGTCCATTTGTAGCACGGCACCCCTGGCCAGTCAACGCGCGATCGGTTTTGGGGCCATGATTCGTCGAGGCAACGCGTGATGCGAGGAAGGGAATTCCGCCTGGCTGAGATTTCAAAGTTACGTTGTTGGCCGGCGTGCGACCAGTGTGCAAAATCGCTTGATTGTTTTCTTCGGCGCAGGAAATGATCCGAATTTCAGATATTCGGTCGTCCAACCAGGGAATGCTTCCGGGAGTTCATTTTCTTTGAACAGGTAGTATCCATCCGGGTCAAACATATCCATGAACGTTGTGCCCTCGATCAGCACATTAACCGCCGCCAAGCCTCCTGGTTTTACGAGTTGCTGAATGCGCATCAGTCCGGCACGCGCTGCTTCCGGCGGGAAAAACATCAGTAAACCGATTGCAACGACGCAATCAAACCGCCCGCTCACTTCCATTTTGCGCAGGTCTGCCTCGTTTACAGTGATCGGTAGTTTTTCTGCGGCTGCGCGCCGCGACAGGTGCGCTACCGCCGTCGGGCTTGCATCCAGCGCAGTCACTCGGCATCCTTTTCGCGCGGCCTCGATAGCAAGATTCCCCAAACCGCATCCCAGGTCGAGTACGTCGCCGTAAAGGAGCGGGAGGACAGCCTGCTCAAAAGGATTGAGAGCGAAATCACCATATGCAATCTGCTTCGTGAACTGCGAATCGAAGAATTCGACCGAATGATTCCCCATGTTCGTCATGTTACTCGTGGGCCTTCGCCGCGTCAAAACAGGCGTGGAACAGTATCGGCGCGCGAAGTGCGGGGTCTTACCGGTAAATCTCAACTTTCATCAGGACATGAAAAGGGAAAGCCGTGGAGAACTTTCAGTCCACGCAGCGCGCACAAGCGGACCCGGCTCAAAGATTCCATCGCTTGCCCACGTTCCTGAACGGCGAACTTTCCTCCGCCAAAACGGGTACTTAAGGAGAGCTTGTTGCAGGCGTATGCTGTTCCTGATCATTGGCCGGCGCGGCAAAGTGATATGTCCCTGAGCCGACCTGATAGATCGCATAGCCATCCGCCATCCGCAGGAAATGAACTCCGGGGGACTCTGCCGCCGGGCGGCCGCTCTCAGTCACAGTATCAGAACTTGTTGCAGGAACATAAACTTCATCCCGCGTGTTGGGCGGCAGCGTAACATTCAGGTTGAACCTGCCGTTCTCCCGCGACCATTCGCTCCGAATCTCACCACGGACGGAATTGTAGTCGGCCTTGCACCAGGTTATATTGCCGACCGGCTGGGGCTTGATCACAATCTTTTTATATCCGACGCTGTCCGCCGACTGGCTGATTCCGGCAAGGCCGCGATAAAACCAGTCTTCAATATGCCCGATCATGAAATGGTTTTGGGAGCCGCGGGGGTCCGCCGTCCACGACTCGGTGAGCGTCGTTGCGCCCCGCTTCAGGATATATCCATAGCCAGGGGCTGTCCGCCGAGAATTCATGTTAAAGATCACGTCGGATCGGCCCGCGTCTTCGAGCACCCGCAACAAAGAGGGGAAGCCCACTTCTCCTGTTGTCATTGCATTCCCATGCACGCGTATATCGTGAATGATGTTCTTCAGCAGGAGCGCGCGCGCCGAAGGGGGCGCCAATCCAAGCGCCAGCGGCATGGCATTGGATGTCTGACTCCCCGTTGCGTAACTGTCTGTCTCTGGATGGAAGAACTTCCGGTTAAAAGCCTTTTTCACTTCGCCTGCCAGGGCCGCATATCCTTCAGCCTTCTCCTTCTTGCCGAGCACGGCGGAAATCCGGCTGAGCGTTACGAGGTCGCGGTAATACGTGGCAGTGGACGTGAATGCAATGGGAGTAAGCTGCGCAAATCCGGCGGGCTTCGGCCCAAGGTCGTACCAGTCTCCCAGTCCGAAGCTTACGATGTGGTCCCTGGCGCGGCTGCCAAGATAAGCGGCGTAGCGTTCGAAGGTCGTGTAATTGTCTTGAAGGACCTGCAGATCTCCGTATCGCCGGTAGGTCTCCCACGCAGCCAGGATTGAGGCACTTCCCCAGACGGGAGCGTTGCGAAAAGGATTGTCCTCGCCGCCGAAAACGGCGAACTCAGGGGCCGTGTCCGGAACCAGACCGTCGGGAAGTTGCGCCTCCGATGTATCTCGAATTATCTTTGCGTAAAGACGTGCCACATCGAAGTCGTACATTACGGCAGGCCCCATGAGGTAACTCTGCTCCAGCCAGCCGAGTTTTTCGCGGTGCGGGCAATCGGTCAGGACGCTCTGCATGTTACTTTCAATGGCGGCGCGAATGATGTGATGAATGTGGTTGAAGAGATCAAATGAGCATGAAAACGTGCCTGCCGCCGCCGCTGAGGAGTGCACAAAATCCCCCGCAACGCTGATCAACACGGGCTTGCCATTGCTTTCGGCCGGGTTGCGGGTTGCGCCTTCGATCTGAAGATAGCGGAAGCCGTAGTAGCTGAACCGGGGATGCCAGGTCTCGATGCCCGAACCTTTCAGTGTGTACCGGAACCATTCCGGGCTGCCGGAACTTCGCTGGGTCACGAGCCCCTGGGGATCGAGGAGTTCGCCGGGAACGATTTTGACGCTCGCTCCGCGCGGGCCGCGCACTGCAATCTGAGGCCAACCCGACATGTTTTGCCCAAGGTCATAGACATAAACGCCGGGTTCAGGTTCAGTGATTTTCACCGGCTTGTAAACCTGCATCACGCGTATCGGAGGAATCTCCTGCGCCATCAGTCGGCCCCCGGGCGGGGCCATGATAACGGCCTTTGGAAACGCAGAATCTTTCAGCCCGGGCTTGTCCCAACCTGCCGTCTCGAGGCGCGCGTCAAAATCTTCGCCGCCGTAAATCGAATTGAAAGTAACAGGAGACGGGAGCACACGCCAGGAAGCGTCGCTGACGACACGTTGTGTCGATCCATCAGCGTAAGTGATTTCCAATTGGAAGATCAGCTTCGGCGGACCAAATGAGCCGACGAATTTCGTGTAGCGAGCGGTTTTCTCGACGTTGTACATGCCGTTGCCCAACATCACTGCAACCGTGTTCGGGCCTTTTCGCAGGAGAGGCGTGACGTCATAAGTGAGGTACAGATCAGACTTCCTGTAGTTCGTCCATCCGGGCGTGAGGACATCTTCGCTGACCTTCTTTCCGTTCAGGTGAAGTTCAAACTGGCCGAGGCCGCAAACGTAGGCAATTGCTCTTTTCGCGTTTTCTCGCAGATGGAAATCGCGGCGCAACACAACCGCCGAAGTGTGCTTCTGCGAGGATTCTCCGTCGCCAATCCATTGCGCCGTCCAATCTGAGGGCTTCAGCAATCCCTCTGTCCAGTATGCGGGTGCGCTCCATGGAGATGGATGGCCCTCTTTGTCCCAGACGCGGACCTTCCAGTAACAGGTTTCGCGCGATGCAAGAGGCTTCCCCTGGTATGCAATCTCAATGGTCCTGCTTGAATCAACTTTGCCCGAATTCCAGAGGTCGCCGTTTTCTGCGGCGAGCCTCGAGAGACTGCTCGCCACAAGAACCTGATAGGCCGTTTGGTACTGATCGCGCTCGGTGGAAACCAGGGTCCAACTCAGATGCGGCGTCGTCGAGTTGACGGCCAGCGGATTGGACTGCCACTCGCACTTCAGGCCATCAGGCTGCAAACTGATTTGCGCCACTTCTGCAGGCCGTAACTGCGGACCTGGAAATATGGAGACCAACAATGCGACGAAGAGCACAGCTATACGCGCGTTCCAGATTTTTCTTTTGCCAGGCGCAGGCGTGCCTGCTGTCGCAGTCAGGTTCGCGGATGGAACGGGGTCGTTTTCCACGTGATGGCGTCTCCCATGGCTTTACCGGCTGACCGTGGCCTTTTTAAGGCGTGTCTGCCGCCGGTCTTTAGCCCGAGTGGATGTCCCAACGGAACTCGAAAGCATACTACAGCGAGTGCTGGGAACAAATATCCTGCGTCCTGGCGATGAGATCGCAAGGAGCAGGACATTTCCGCCACACATACGGTATGCTAGTCGGGCGCAGGGCTTTCGAGCCTTGACCGCCTGCTGCACCACGCGCTGAGGCGTTATTGTGCTGGCGCTGAGCGAATACTGTAAAGAGGGAAGCATGGAGGAAAGCAAACCCGAGGCCTCATTCATTGAATACCTGAAGACCATTGATACTCCCACTATTTCCAACGCCATCGAGCTGCTGCACCTGCGGCCGCGGAGCGAAGGATTCACGCCGCTTCAGATTCGCTGCCTTTTCCCCGAGTTTGGTCCCATGTGCGGTTTCGCGGTCACGGCACAGGTTGAGACCATGACCGAAGGGAATCCCAAGGAAGAAAACGCATTTGTTGAGCTGTTTGAAGCCGTGGAAAAATCTCCAAAGCCGGCGGTGGTTGCGTTTCAGGAAGTCGGCGGAAGCCCGGATTACGCGGTCCATTGCGGGGAGGTGATGGCGACGTTCTTCACGCGGTTTGGGGCCATTGGCCTTGTCACCGATTGCGCCGTCCGGGACCTTGCCGAGGTCCGCGCCTTGCGCTTCCATTATTTTGCTCGCGGGTCCGTGGCCAGCCACGCGAATTTTCGCATTGTGCGCGTCGGCGTGCCTGTTCAGGTGATGGGCCTCGTGATACGGCCCCAGGATATTCTCCACGGCGATCAGAACGGGCTGATTCAGATTCCCCGCGAAGCAATCGAGGGTCTGCCGAAGGCCATTGAATCCGTCCGCACAAGGGAGCGCCGATTAATGGATTTGGCTAAAGACCCGGCATTCACCGCCGGCCAGTTGCGCGGCCGCTTTTTTCATTAATTTCAGCGTTCGATAGTTCCTTTCCCGATTGAGCTCGGTGGGTTTCCCTCGCTGTTTTGTGGGTTCGTGCAGAAGGCTGATGGATTAGCCCTGCCGTCGATAAGCCGGGCGCCTTGATTGACAACGTTTCAGCCAACCGCATAACATGAATAGTTTCGGCTCCATTCGCGGGTGTTGTCCTTGTCTGTACTCCGTGCGGCAAGCGGAAAGATGAAACGTATGAAACTGGCCTACCTCGACTGTTCCTCGGGAATCAGCGGCGATATGTTTCTGGCGGCTCTGCTGGATGCCGGAGTGGAACTTGACCGCCTGAAAGAGGAGCTGGCAAAGATCCATTTGGGGCCGTATGAATTCACCGCAAGCCGGGTGATGAGGCGGGGGCTGGCGGCCAATCACGTCGAGATCACAGCACCGGGCGGGCAGCCGCACCGCCACCTGAGCCACATCGAGCGCATTATCGGCGAAGCGGCGATTGACGAAGCCGTAAAAGAGAAAGCGATCAGAATTTTCCGGCGGCTGGGCGAAGCCGAAGCCAGGCTCCACAATCAACCCATCGAAAAAGTCCATTTCCACGAAGTCGGCGCTGTTGACGCAATCCTGGACATTGTCGGCGCCTGTCTTGGCCTTGCCATGCTGGGGAATCCTGAACTTGTTTGTTCACCGCTCAATGTGGGCGGCGGTCGCGTCGTTGCTGCCCACGGTTCACTGCCTGTGCCCGCCCCGGCCACGGCGGAACTGTTGAAGGGAATTCCAATTTATTCTTCCGGGGTCGAAAGCGAACTCGTTACGCCGACGGGCGCCGCGCTGGTTTCAACCCTTGCAAGCCATTTCGGCCCGATGCCCGCGATGAGAGTGGAACGGATCGGATACGGTGCGGGCGCGAAGGATTTTCCCACTCATCCGAACATCACGCGGCTGATGCTGGGCGAGAAGGCCGAACTGGGCGGCCCAGGGCAGGGCGGTGCACCCGATCAGACCGTCCTCGTCATCGAAGCCAATGTCGATGACATGAACCCGCAGCTTTACGGGCATTTCATGGAAAAGGCGCTCGAAGCGGGCGCGCTGGACGTCACTTGCAGCCCCATCCAGATGAAGAAGAACCGCCCCGGGTTGCTGGTGAGCGTGCTTTGCAAACCCGAATATGAAGGCGCGCTTACCCGCCTGTTGTTTGAGCAGACCACCACCATCGGCGTGCGCATCACCGAGGCGCGGCGCAAAGTGCTCGATCGCGAATCGGCGACCGTTGAAACCGTGTATGGCCCTGTCAGAATAAAAGTGGCGAAGCTGGAAGGCAGAATTGTGAACGCAGCCCCGGAGTTCGAAGATTGCCTGCGACTCGCGGAACAGAAGGCCGTCACCCTCAAGGAAGTGATGTCCGCTGCTCAGGCAGCGTTCAGGACATTGGGGCATTGAGGGACCGGCTGATTGAATGCATCGAAAACCGAGTCAATCAGAAAATGAGGCAATGAGTAAATTTTATCTGACAACCCCGCTCTATTATCCGAACGCGCGACCGCACGTCGGTTCGGCGTACACGACGATCGTCTGCGACGTGATCGCGCGCTACAAGCGCATGTGCGGCGACGATGTGGCGTACCTGACCGGCACCGACGAACACGGCGAAAAATTGCAGCGGGCGGCAGAGGCAGCAGGCATCGAGCCTGCGGAGTTCGTGGCGGAGAAGCGGAAACTCTTTGTTGACCTGTGGAAGAAGCTGGGCATTGAGTACACACACTTTGTCTATACCGACCAGCCCGAGCATGTTCGGAGCGTCCATCGGCTGATCCGCCTCGCACAGAAGAACGAGCCGGGCGTGATCTACAAGGGGCAATACCAGGGGCGCTACTGCGTTTATGATGAGCGGTACGTCTCTGACGGAACGGACCCTGCAAACTGCGACATCTGCGGGCGTCCGGCGGAACTGATTAATGAGGAGAATTATTTTTTCAGGCTCTCCGCATTTCAGGACCGCCTGCTGGCGCTTTACCATGACCACCCTGAGTTTGTGCAACCGGAATATCGCCGCAATGAGGTAATCAGTTTCGTCAAGAGCGGGCTGCGCGACATCTCGATCAGCCGGCGGAGGCTGAAGTGGGGAATCCCGTGGCCGGGCGATCCGGAGCAAGTGGTTTACGTCTGGTATGACGCGCTGACGGGTTACATGACCGGCGTGGGTTACGCTGAAGGCGAAGATGGCAGCGAGGAGTTCAAGAGGCTCTGGCCCGCCGACCTGCACATGATCGGCAAGGACATCATTCGGTTCCACGCCATTTACTGGCCGGCGTTCCTGATGGCCGCCGGTCTGCCGCTGCCCAAAACCATCTTTGCCCACGGCTGGATCTACTACGAGCAGGACAAGATGTCGAAATCGAAGGGCAACGTGGTTTACCCCGAGCCGATTGTTGACGCGCTCGATTCGTTAGGCGCGCCCGGCAACGACGCCCTGCGCTACTACCTGCTGCGCGACACGCCCTTCGGCCAGGACGCCAACTTTTCTTACGACGGCCTGGTGCAGCGGTATAACTCGGATCTGGCAAATGATCTGGGGAACCTGGCCAACCGAACGATCACGATGATTAACCGCTACTTTAGTGGCTTATTGCCCGAGCCCATGAGCGAGTTGGGCGATTCGGAGTTGGAGTTGAGAGCCGAGTTTTTTGGGGGTTCTTATACACCCAGGCAACACGTGCAATCTACAACCACGGGTTATGTCCAGGCATATTTGAATAATTTCGAGATATTTAACCTGCAACCAGTTGTGGGGCGGGTATGGGACCTAATTTCTTTATTGAACGGGTATCTGGTGGCAAGGCAGCCTTGGAAACTGGCGGAATCAGATGACGCGAATGATGGCAAACTGCTAGAGCTTACGCTTTACACGGCGGCGGACTTATTGCGTACGATTACGATTCTGCTGTATCCCATCCTCCCCTATAGTTCGCAGCGGTTATGGGCGCAACTCGGCTGCGAGGGTGACGTTAGGGATCAGAGATTTAAAGACCTGAAATGGCAAAGCCTTACGCCAGGCACTAGAGTTGGCAAGCCTGAGCCGGTCTTTCCCCGTCTCGACAAAGCCGCGACGCTGGCCAAGCTGTATGAACTGGCCAAAGCGGACCGCAGCCGCAATGAAGCGCCCACTTTAAAGGAGAAAACAATCGTGGAAACTCCATCTGAAAAACCCGTAAGCAGCGAACAGGCCCAGACGCAACCTGCCGTTGCACCCGCGGCGCCGCAGGCTGAAAAGATTTCGATCGAGGATTTTGCCAAGGTCGAGATGCGCGTGGGCGAAGTGATTTCCGCCGAGCCGATTCCGAAAGCTGACAAGCTGTTGAAGCTCCAGGTGGACATCGGCACGGAAGTCCGGCAGGTGTGCGCCGGCATCGCGGAGTATTACAAGCCCGAGCAGCTTATAGGAATGAAAGTCGTCATCGTCACGAACCTTCAGCCGCGCAAGCTTCGCGGGGTGGAATCCAACGGAATGATCGTTGCCGCTTCCGTGGGTGACGAAGGCCGGCCGGTCCTCGTGACTTTCAAGGAAGATGTTCCGAAAGGGGCGAGGCTCAGGTAATCGAGTCATTGAACGATTGGCTGATTGAATCATTGAACGAATGGAAATTCCGAGACAACAGCCAGGACTTCAATCACTCAATCAGCAAAGGAATCAATGACCGGATTTTTTGTCGATTCCCATTGTCATCTTGACGATGCACGGTTTGATGCCGACCGGGATGAAGTGATTGAGCGCGCGCACCAGGCAGGCGTTCGTTATCTGCTGACGGTGAGCGGCGGCAGCGGGCCGGATGATCTGGCCTCCGGTGTTCCACTCGCTCAGCGCTATGACTGGATCTACACGACGGCGGGGATTCATCCCCATGAAGCCAAGGGCGCCGAGCCGAGGCATTTCGAAATGCTGCGGCGCGCCGCGAATGAGCCTAAAGTGGTTGCCATCGGCGAGATCGGGCTAGATTACTTTTACGACCATTCGCCGCGCGAGACCCAAAAGCGCGTTTTGATCGAGCAGTTGCAGATCGCCCAGGAAGCAGAATTGCCGGTGGTTATTCATTGCCGTGACGCCTGGGCCGATTTGCGGCAGATCATCGGGCAGCACTGGGCAGGTAACGGCAGGCGGGGCGTGCTTCATTGCTTTACAGGCACCCGCGATGACGCCTTCAAGTTTCTGGATTGGGGATTTATGATTTCCTTTGCGGGCAATGTTACCTTCAGGAAGGCCGGGAATTTGCGGGATGTGGCGCGCGAGGTTCCCCTGGACCGATTGCTGACTGAAACGGACAGTCCATATCTCACGCCTGAGCCGCACCGTGGCAAGCGCAATGAGCCGGCTTACGTTATTGAAGTTGCACGCCAGCTTGCGATATTGCGCGGGATGCCAGTGGAAGATTTCGGCGCCATCGCAGGAAGGAATTTCCTTGATTTTATTGGAGTTGAGTGACAAAGCCTGTATCGGTCCCTGATTATCCCTGCGAGCGTGACGGCTTTGCTCACGGCGCTTTGCAAAGAAATGATTGTTCAGGCTTGGATGGCTTGAATGGCTTAGAAGTCCAGGAAAACGCAGCCACGGCGGCGCCGGTACGTTATCGTACCTTCCGCGAAGGAAACCACGCGGCCTCGTCTTGCCACGATGTGCTTTCATTTGGCGAGCTTTTGTGGGAGTATGTGAAGTCTGCGAACCATTACTGTGAATCCAAGGCTTGGCGAAATTTGGGTTCTGCAAAGGATGAAGGTGGCTGGAGAAGACCAACGTTTAGCAACGCCGAAGCCCCTGACGGTCAGGGAAGTCTTCGACCTGGTGCGGCCGGACCTTGAAAAGGTCGAAAAGGAATTCTGTCGGCAGACGGCTTCAAGCATTCAAGCCATTACGGAAATTGGTCAGTATTTGCAGGTCAGCGGCGGAAAGCGGCTGAGGCCGATGCTGGTGCTGCTGGCGAGCAAATTGTTCGGGTTCGAAGGCGAACCGGCCATCCGGATGGGCGCTGCCTATGAGATGATCCACAGCGCCACTCTGGTCCATGACGATGTGATCGACCGGGCCGAGACCCGCCGTGGCCAGCCGTCCATCAATTCCCGCTGGGGCAATCACATGAGCGTGCTGGCGGGCGACTGGCTCTACATGCAGGCCTTCAGCATCGCGCTCCAGGAACGGAATTTCAAAATTCTCGATCTGCTGATCGGGTTGACCCAGGTTATGGTGGAAGGAGAGTTGTTACAACTCGCTTACCTTCGCAAAACGGACCTGACGGAAGATGATTACTTCGAGTTGACTTACCGCAAGACCGCCTGTCTCTTTTCAGCCTGTCTTCGGACGGGAGCGCTCCTGGCCGACCGGCCGGAGGAAGAAGAAAGCCTTCTGGCGTCCTACGGCATCAGCCTCGGCCTGGCTTTCCAGTTGATTGATGACATTCTGGATTTCACATCTTCCGAGCAGAAGCTTGGCAAGCCCGTCGGCAATGATCTGCGCGAGGGTAAAGTAACGCTGCCAGTAATTTACATGTTGCAGATGTGCACTGCAGAGGAATCGCGCAGGGTCGCGCGCATACTCCAGGACGGCGGGTTTCAGAACGTCGCGTTTGCTGAGATCCTGGAGATGGCAGAGCGCTACGGTGCCTTGGACGCAGCCCGAAGTAAGGCCAGAGAGCTTGCCGAAGAAGCCAAGAGGTGTCTCCGCATCTTTCCCGAATCCATTTACAAGGATGCGCTGATGTCCCTGCCGGACTTTATCATCGCACGCGAATCCTGACCCCTTTCGCTTCCTTCAGTGTGGCATGAGGCTGCCCCGCGAAATCGAAATTAAACTCAAGGTTGAAAACCCGCGATCTGCAATGCGGCGGCTCAGGGACTGTGGGTTTAAGGTGGTTGTGCCCAGGCACTTTGAGAGGAATGTTGTCTTTGACTTCCAGAACTCCACTTTGCTTCGCAGGCACTTGCTTCTGCGTCTTCGAACTGAAAGGGGCCGCCACACCTTGACATTCAAGGCCCCACCACATGATTCGAAGTCCTATAAAATCCGGCCCGAGATTGAGTCGGAAGTGGAAGACAAAGAAGCGATCGAGCGGATCTTCCAGGCGTTGGGTTTACGCCCTGTATTCCGTTACGAGAAATACAGAACGACCTACGCAGAAGTTGGGTGGCCAAAGAGGGGGAAAAAGCCGCTCGTTGTGTATGACGAGACGCCCATCGGGCGCTTTCTCGAGCTTGAGGGTCCAACGGATTGGATTGACCGGACCGCTGCCCGGCTGGGGTATCGGAAAAGCGATTACATCACAGCCAGCTACGGGGCCCTTTACGTGAACTATTGCCGCGAAAAAGGAATCAGGGTCGGCGATATGGTTTTTCGCCGCAACAAATCTTGATTGGGTTCTCGTGCGGGTTAGGCTATAATTGTATAGATTTCCTAGGAGCGTATCCGCGTCAGAAGGAGTTTGAAATGGAAGGTTTGCTTCAACCAACTCACTTGTTCTTTATCCTGCTGATCGTTCTGATCATCTTCGGGCCGGGAAAGTTGCCCGATCTCGGCCGGGGATTAGGAAAAGGCATCAGAGAGTTTAAGGACGCCATCAAAGGCGGAATGGATAAGCCGGCTGAGAAGACCCAGGAAGAAAAGAAGGCATAGCTGTTCTCGCTCCTCCTGACGGGTGCCAGCAAATTCCTCCGGCAAGCGTTAGGGCCGCCTCCACGAGATTGCAGGTTCGGTCTATAGATGCGTCGGCTTCACGACGGCGTGTTTTGGGGTCGATTGGTCAGTCAAGGTTGGATGCCTTCCCGATCCGGGTTATTTCTGTGCTGTGCGATGGTTTTTTGAATACGATTCAGATTTCCAGCGGGTGTCGCCGCCAAGTTGACGCGGATTTTTGCGCTGTGCTATAAGATGGGTTTTGAGCAAAGCCCCGTCTAACCGCGGTCCCTTATTCCTCGGTAGCTCAATGGTAGAGCATTCGGCTGTTAACCGAAGGGTTGCAGGTTCGAGTCCTGCCCGAGGAGCCAATCTTTTCAAGAACTTGCGAGGCATGGCCTTCGGGCGGCCCCAAAACTGTAGAGGAAATTGTAGAGACTCTTTCCCAGTTTTCGGGAAAATTCGCTTCCAAGACCTTGACCGCTTCCACGGACCCCTGCACAATCCCTCCCGATGCCCGCTACCGCGGGCCGGAGAATCAACTCTACCGTGTGGAGATCCACACGGGAAACCGTGACCCGCTTGGGAACTTGGCCACCCCCAGCTTCAAGTGGTCGCGCGAGAACGGCTCGGTGATCTACGCCATCGTCGGCCTTGCTGCGGGCAGCGGCGCCACCACGGTGACCTTGGAAAGCCTGGGACGCGACGACCGCTTCACGCTTGCGGAGGGAGAATGGGTGGAAATCCAAGACGATGATACCGTGCTGCAAAACCGCGTGTCGCCCCTGCTGCAAGTGCAGTCGATTGACCGTCCCAGCCGGATAGTGACTTTAAGCGGCACGCCGGACGCCACCGTGCTGCAGAATTTCAATAAACAGGGCCTTGCCCGGCATCCGCTGGTGAGGCGATGGGACCATCAGGCTGGCGGCCCAGCCGACGGCGGGCTGACGCTGGGCGTTGACAATGCCGCCCTGATCCAGGAAGGCATTTGGCTGGAATTGGAGAATGGGGTCCAGATTCAATTTCAGAAATTGGCGGATGCCAACGGGAATTCATTGAACGTGTACCATTCGAGCGACTATTGGCTGATTCCGGCACGCACGGCCACGGGCGATGTGGAGTGGCCCACTGAACTGGATGGCGGCGGCAGTTCAGTGCCGCTGGCTAAATCGCCCGATGGCGTTCAGCACCACTACACGCCGTTCGGAATCATTCTGGTGGATGCCAGCAATAATGTGACGTCTGGAGGTGACTGTCGGAAACAGTTTTCTCCCCAGGCACATTAGCAGCGTCGATGTTAACGATTTCGCACCGGGCGCTGCCGCTCCGAGAAGGCCGCCTTGGCTGATTGTAGCGCTGCTACCCGGCCGGCCTTTCCTGGCGTATTCGTTGCCGGGCCAAGAGGCGCCGATCGAAGCCGCTCGGAAGCCTTGCATTGTTCTCCTGACGGCTTGCACTGTCCGTTGAGGTTCCCGATGCTCTTCGGCCAGCGCGCCAGCGCCCTCCAATTAAGCTCACCTCGGTACACAGCGTCCGCTGTAGCAGGCCATCGGACTGACGGACCGTTTCACCCGACGAACGGTAGCTGCGATCTTTGCCGACCTTCGACAGTTCGTACTATCGCAGAAACATTCCGCTGGGGTAGTGTTACACCTGAATCTCACAATGAAGGAGGTAGGTCTGCATTATAAGAACGTGTCGGACAAGTCCGCTTGAAAGCAAACGCCCCTTCGGCTGGTAGTAGAGCGCAAATATACTCAAAAATAGTATTCCCGTGACGAACTTGGTTTAGGATTGCTTTGCGAAGAGCTTTGGCATAGCTTCTTGTACAGTCCATAACAACTCTCACTGCCGCAAGCGGGTTGATTTTTCACGTTACCGAAAGCGATGTGGCGGGGTGGGACCTTGAAAGAACAGAGGTACTGTAGATATGAAGAGGCGTGAGTTTTTCGGCAATGCTCTGGCGGGAAGCACGATAGGAATACCCTTGGCGGGCGGCGCAGCAACACCTGTCACCCAGCGCGCTCAGGCTGAACGGTTCTTCCGGGCGCAAGAAGAAGTGGTCGTCGAAAAGTCCCTGCCTGGAAAGCCGCATGCAGGGAAAGTGCTTGCGGCCATCCAGCCGCACGTGGATGACATTGCTATCTTCGCCGGCGGCACGGTGGCCAAGCTGATCGACGAAGGGTTCACGGGCTACCTGATCCGCACTACCAACGACGAAATGGCCGGCGCAGGGACAACCGGCGAGACTGTACTCCACAATGAGAGCGACAACGAGAAGGTGGCAAAAATCCTGGGCCTTAAAAAGGCTTTCAATTTGGAATATCGCAATCACAGCATGGATACTGAGCCTTGGCAGGACTTTCGCGGGCGGCTGATTTTTCTTTTCCGGCTGCTGAAAGTGGATACGGTGATTTGTTACGATCCGTGGGCGATGTACGAAGAAAACCCCGACCACTATGTGACGGCGAAAATGGTTGAGGCCGCGTGCTGGATGGCGGGAATGGACAAGGATTATCCCGAGCACATGGCAGCGGGGCTCAGTCCGCACGCTGTCACTGAAAAATACTATTTTGCGCGCGGCCCGCAACTGGTAAACCGCGTGGTGAACATCAGTGCAACGATCGACCGCAAAGTTGAGGCGAACGTCGCGATTGTGACGCAGGGTCCGGGAGGAAACGCCGGCGCTGCACTGCGTCGAAAGCTTGCATCGCAGGGCCGGCGGCTGCCGATCCTGGGCGACGATGATGAAACAGCGAACCGTCAGTACTTCAAGCACTTTGTACTCGACTATGACTCGGAAGCGCTCCGGGGCGTTCCTTCGGACCGCGAACTCGGCCAAAAATACGGCCTGGAATGGGCCGAAGCTTTTCACTACATTGGGCCGTGGCAGTCGAAACTGGACCAATACATTGCCGAACATGGTACAGCGCTTTGAGTGAACAGAAGATGCAATCCGCCGGTATTGCCGCCGGGTTTGTCGAGTTTCGGTGGCTGTCATGCAAGTCATTTGACACGGCTGATGGGCCCGTCGTAGACTGCGCGACGTTCCAGTCCGACTTGGTCGAAATTGTGCGGGCGCGGCGGAACGCACTGCAACCGAGGGAAACCGGTTGAGGCAGATTGCAGTGAGAATAGGCCATCGGGGAGCTTCGCGAGGAAGGCCGGGCAGGGCGGGGTGGATCACTATGGTTACATCCGCGACGGTTGTGATATCCGCCGGCCTGATTTTGTTCGCCCGCCGCGAGCTTGCGTGGCCGGTTCGGCCGCAAGAGAGTCAAAAAGAAACTGTGGTGAAGGAGCGGGGGAGGCTGTCTTTCGAAACGCGCTGCGCGACGTGCCATGGGCTTGATGGGCGAGGCGGCGAACACGCGCCGGGCATCGTAAACAATTCGCGCGTGCAGTCGCGCAAAGACCCCGAATTGGCAAAAATCATTCGTTCCGGCATTCCGGACAAGGGGATGCCGGCTTTTCACTTTTTGACAAACGGTCAAATTAATGCGCTGGTGCAATATATTCGAACGCTGGGTGGTAAAGGAAAGCCAGCGAACATGAAAGGCGACCCGGCGGCAGGGGCAAAGCTATTCTTTGGCGAGGCCCGTTGCGCTGACTGCCACACGATGTACGGCAAAGGTGGTTTTATCGCGTCTGACCTTACTGAATACGGCCGCACACACACAGCCGAGGAGGCCCGCAAGGTGGTCCTTGAGCCGAACAATTTTCTTGTGCCACGTTGGGCAGTGGTGAGGGTGACCACTCGATCGGGCGAAAAGTTTGCCGGTCTGGTCCGTGACGAGGACAACTTTTCAATCGCCATTCTCAGCGAGGACGGCACCTTCCATCTTCTGATAAAGTCGGATATCGCCCTGATCACGCGCGAGCCGCGATCGATCATGCCCGACAACTATGGAAAGAAGCTGAGCTCGAAGCAACTGGACGATCTTGCAAGCTTCCTGGTCCTGGGTACGCCCCAACCAAACCTCAAACCAGGCGGCGGACGTGGAAAATCGCCCAATTGAAAGTAGCGAAGCAAACGCGCCGTCCGGAATGCTGTTGTCAAGGGCAAGGATGAATGCGATAGGTCCGAGAGGGCGAATGGAGTTGCGGGTGCTCGCTGATAGTGCGGCAAATCGTGAATGACGGAGCCTGAAATGAAATCGCTGATTGTGGGAATTGCTATTCTATTGACCGTGCCGTTAGCGCTTGAGGCACAGCAGCCTCTGCGCACGTTCAAGCTCCAGGCGCAGGCAACGGAGTTCTGGAAATTGGTTGGAAAGGATGCCCGTCTCGAGCGAGTTGCGACAGGCTTCGGATTCACAGAAGGGCCGGTGTGGGACCCGCACGGATTTCTTTATGTGAGCGATGAAACCCTCAACAGGATCTTTCGTGTCTATCCTGACGGCCACCGTGAAAGTCTGATTGAACTGGGGGACCCGGACGGAAATACATTTGACCACGAGTTTCGTCTGATCGACTGCGCGAGCGTGCTTCGGGCGATTATTCGGATTGATGCCAGGGGCCACTATACTGTTCTGACTGACCGGTATCAGGGCAATCGGTTCAACAGCCCGAACGACGTAGTGATCGGCCCCGACGGCGCCATCTATTTCACCGATCCCACGCTCGATCTGCCCAAGGGGCAGCAGCAGGAAATTCCATTTCAAGGCGTGTACCGGTTGGATGCCCAGGGCGGGGTTCGACTGCTCACGCGTGACCTTGCCCAGCCTAACGGTCTGGCGTTCTCACCCGATGGCCGGCGGCTTTATATCGACGACAGCGAGCGCAAAGACATTCGGGTGTACGATTTTTTGCCGGGCGGGCGGCTGGCCAATGGCAGATTATTCGGCAAGGAAGAAGGCGGCCCAAATGATGGCGTTCCAGATGGGATGAGGGTTGATACCCGCGGAAACCTGTTTGTTGTAGGACCTTTGGGTATCTGGGTGTGGGATGCGGCTGGGCGCCACCTGGGAACGATCGTCGTTCCCGAGCAGCCTGCCAATTTGACCTGGGGCGATGCGGACTATCGAACGCTTTATATAACCGCTACCACCTCGGTTTACAGAATCCGAACGAGGACTCGGGGCTTTGTTCCCTATCTCGCAACGGCAGGCCGCCGCCGATAAGCTCCGAGCTTTGTCCATCGCTGTGCGGGAATTCCTGGTGATTCGCGTATGGAGATTAACGGAATTGCCGCCGTCGTGAAGTGATACACAAAGGGCGAAGGTGAAAAGAGGTAACACCAATGAGCATTGGCATCAGGTGGAACCGGCGGTCGTTTTTGGGCGGTTTGGGAGCAGCAGTGGGTTCGCTGCTGAGCGGCGGAAAACTTTTTCCGCGCGGGTCTGCAGGGAGCGACCCGAAGGCGGCGGAAAAGTGGCCGGACCTGGAGAGAGTGACGGGCTTTGGCTCAACCGGGAGCGTGTACGAAGAACTCGGCGTGACCCCGCTCATCAACGGTGTTGGAACCCTGACGATGGTTGGAGGTTCGCTGATCCCTCCTGAAGTAGAGACCGTAATGGGTTACGCGGCGCGGCACTTTGTCAGCATCCCGGAGTTGGAAGTTGCGGCCGGGAAGAGGATCGCCGAGATGCTGAAACTGCCGTCGGGTTACACGGGACTGGTGACTTCCGGTGCGGCAGGAGCCATCACCTGCGGCTACGCCGGCGTGCTTACAGGCGATAACGCGGAATTCATCCGGCAACTCCCGGACTTGGCAGGTATGAAGTCCGAGGTCATCATTCAGAATTCGCACCGTTACCCGTTCGACCACCAGATCCGCGCCACCGGGGTAAAACTGGTGGAAATCGAGACCCGTGAAGACCTGCGGAAGGCCATCAGCCCCCGCACGGCCATGATGCATTTCACGAATTATCTGAATGCCGAAGGTCAGATCAAGGTGGACGAATGGGTAAAGCTGGCCAGGCAATATCAGGTTCCGTGCTTTAACGACGCGGCGGCGGACACACCGCCGATCTCGCGTTTGTGGGAGTACGTGAACATGGGGTATGACCTTGTGGCCTTCAGTGGAGGCAAGGACATTCGAGGGCCGCAGTGCGCGGGACTGCTGCTGGGAAGGGAAGACCTGATCCATTATGCGCTGCTGAACAACAGCCCCTACGAGGACACGATTGGACGGGGACAGAAGATTGGCAAAGAAGAGATCGTTGGAATGGTCAAGGCGCTGGAACTCTTCCTTGCCTCAGACCAGGAGGCCATGCTCCAGCAGTACTGGCGCCAGTTGGATGAAGTTGCGAGCGTTGTCAATAGGATTCCCGGCGTGAGCACCGCTTACCATTACGATCCGAACCAGATTGCAAACCATACGGTCGGAATGGATATTTTCTGGGACCCGCGCCGCGTCTCGCTGACCCCGCAGGAAGCCGCCGCAGAACTCCTGAAAGGGAAGCCTGCGATTATGCTGGGAGCGGGAAGGCGAGGGGACGGCCTGAGCCTGGTTCCCTGGCAATTAAAACCCGGAGAAGAGAAGATCATCGCCAGCCGTCTTGCTGAGGTGCTCCGGGCGCATCAGGTTGCTTCCTGAACAGAAAATCACACCATTACACATGCAGGCGAAAGGGGGCGGGCAGTGTCGGAAAGAATTAACCGTCGTGAATTCGTTGAACGCGTTGCAGGAGCGGCGTTGGCCCTGCCGGTGGCTGCGCAATCAGGCGCCACAATCGCAAAGACCGGCTCCGGAACGGAGCGGGAGGGCTTTCATGGCATCTTTGCCATCCTTGAAACGCCCTTCACATCGAGCAACCTGATTGATGAAGAGGACCTCGCACGCGAGGTCGATTTCTGTGTGCGATGCGGCGCTCATGGCCTGGTGTGGCCGCAGCTTGCCGCGGAATTCTATCTGCTCTCTGAAGAAGAGCGCATGCGCGGGGCTGAGGTCATCATCCGTGCGGCGGCCGGACGGCGGCCCGTGGTGATAGGCGTACAGGAACCTTACAAGGGAGTTGCCGTCAAGCTGGCACGCCATGCGGAAAGCAAGGGAGCGAATGCGATCATTGCCATTCCTCCGTTTGTGGGCGGTACGGGACTTGAGATTGCATCGGACTATTACCGTTCTCTTGCGCAGGCCGTTAAACTGCCGATCTTCGTTCAAAACAGCGGCCCCCCGTGGGGCCCGGCGATGTCCACGGATTTTATCATTCGTCAGGCGCGTGAATTTCCGCAACTCGGGTACATCAAGGAAGAGGTGCGGCCGGTGCCGCATCGACTCGAGGTTTATGCAAAGTCCGGCGTGATGACAGGAATTTTTTCCGGCAGCGCCGGAAGGAACCTGTTGAACGAGATGCCGCGTGGATCGTCCGGCACCATGCCGGCCTGCGAATTTATCGACGTCAATGTGCAGGTTTACGAATTGGCGGCTGCCGGCAAAACCCAAGAGGCGTACGAACTCTTTGAAAAGCTGCTGCCGATGATCAATCTTGAAGAAACATACGGCATGGTTTTCGCGAAGACTGTTCTGGTGCGACGAGGCGTCTTCAAGAGTGCGAGAATGCGGCAGGGCACGGGATTGAAGCTCGACACGTATGACGAGCGTGAGCTTGATTTCTGGTGGCAGCCGTTGAAGCCCTATCTGCGGGCCTAAACGCGTTGGATTGACTCATGCCGACACCTAATGAGGCAGCGCGAAACTGAAGATGTCGCTGCCTGCGGCAATCGCGACGTACTGCACTCCATCGACGGAATACGCCATGGGGGAGGCGTGGATATTCTGGCCGGTATTGAAGTGCCAGAGCGGTTTCCCATCGCGGGCGTCAATGGCCTCGAAGCTTCCTGCGTCATCGCCGAAGAATACCAGGCCTCCCGCCGTGCTTAGCGTTCCAGCCCACGAATTGCCTTCGCCCACCTGGGGATAACGCCAGGCGATTTCCCCTTTGTCAACGTCGAAGGCCACCAGGATTTTCTTGCCCGGCTCTTCCTCGATGCGTTCAACGCCCGTATTGTAGTAGCTCTCCCCCTTTACAAACGGCTGAGGCTTTGCACGGGTGATATTGCATTCCTGCAACGCCATGAAGTAGAAAAGGTGGGTCTCAGGATTGTAGGAAGGCGAGAACCAGTTGGTTGCTCCCTCTATTCCGGGACAGATTTTTGTCCCCTGCGGCGTGGGAATTACGCCCGTTGTGATCGGGCGGCCGTTGGCGTCGATGCCTCTGGCCCAGTTGACCGAAGGGTCGAAAAGCGTCGCACCCAGGAATTTTCCGTTGGTGCGGTCAAGAACATAAATAAATCCGTTGCGGTTCGCTTCAACCAGAAGCTTCCGAGGTTGGCCCTTGTAGTCGCCATCGATAAGGACCGGCGTTTCAACGGCATCATAGTCGTACAGGTCGTGTGGAGTAAACTGGAAGTACCATTTCAACCTGCCAGAGTCCGGATCCAGAGCCAGGACGCAATCCCCATAGAGATTGTCGCCTGGGCGGGCCGACCCTTCAAAATCCGGACTGGGATTTCCCGTGCCCCAGAACAGCGTGTTGGTCTCGGCGTCATAGCTTCCTGGCATCCAGGCTGTTACACCGCCGTGCTGCCACGTGTCACCCTTTCCCCACGTGCCAAAGTTCGGTTCGCCAGGGCCGGGAATGGTCCAGAAGCGCCAGACCAGCTTTCCGGTTTCTGCATCGTAGCCCTCAATTTTCCCGCGCACGCCTGCATCCCCTCCGGCAGGAGCCACAATGACCTTGCCATGGACAATCAGCGGAACGCTTGTCGCGCCGTTAGCGGGGTTTTCCTTTATGTCGCCGAACGCCACGTCCCAGATCAGGCTTCCGGAACGCGCATCGAGGCAAAGCAGATGGGCGTCATCGGTTTCCATATAGACGCGTGAGTGCCAGACGGCCACTCCGCGGTTGTGGTGTGCGGCTGCGTCTTCGATCAGGCCCTCGGTCAGAGAGCGTGAATGGCTCCACAAAACGCGCCCCGTGCGGGCGTCGAGGGCGAAGGCGTCGTTTCCGCTCGTCACGTACATGATTCCATTGATCACTACCGGCGTGACTTCCAGGGCCTGGGAATTCCTCGAATGGAAAACCCACTGGGCTTGCAGCCGGCTTACGTTATGCGGAGTGATTTGCGACAGGCCGGAGTAACGCCGCCCGGTATAGTCGCCGTTGTAAGATGTCCAGTTCGCCGTCGGAGGCTTGGCCAGCAGATCGCTTTCCTTCACGTCGACGCGCACTGACACCGCTCCCGACTGGGCATGGGAGACAAGCGGACGGAGAAAAAGGATTCCCATCCAAAGAACAAGAAATCTTCCTGGATCTCTCATTTCAGGTGAATCCTCGTCTGCGGGTTCACGTGGACCTGCCCCAACGCGCCGCGGTCTGAACCCTGAGCATCCTCGAGATGGACAGAAAGCCATGTCACGCCAGGTGGAGCTTCGATTGTCTTATCGAGGGTCACAAGCTCCAGAGGCGAAACATTCGTGAGTTCAATATCCTTCACAAGCATTCCGTCAGGGTCATAAAGATGGGCCACCACGCGGCCCGGGTAAAACACACCGAAAGTTCCACGCAGCCTTACACTCCCGGCCGTTTGCGCGACGGTCAGGGGACCGCTGACGAGTCCGGCGTGGCTGACTGTCTTGAAGTTGTCGCCTGCCCTTGTCGGAAACCATTCGGTGTCAAACGCATAAGTTTCCCCCGGCTCAAGAAGAATCGACCCTACCTGGCTTTATCGGAACGTGCTTCGCATGCAGGAGAGACCAACGGATATCAGTACGTCGAGCGCCATTGCAAACCACTCTTCGGAGCCGGTGACCGAGATGCCTGGATTGTTCGAAGCGTCGATCGCTACGGTGAAGTGACGATCGATCCGAAGGGGGAATGTAAGGAAACTGCATATTCCGCCGAGGAGCAAGTTTACTACGTCCTTGCGGGTGATGGGACCCTTGACTATAACGGGCAGAGGACTTCGGTCAAGAAAGATGACTTTATGTACATCCCGCCGGAGGTCCGCCATGGGATGGCCAACCCGTCCGGTTCGCCGCTCCGATTCGTCCTCATGGGATTCAAGATTCCTCAAGGGACGGTGTTACCCAACCCTCCCAAGCTGCAGATTGCTAATGCCAATGAGGTTAAACTGCAAACGGACGCCGGTCATCCTGCGTCCACGCAGTACCGGCTTCTCCTTAGAAACAGAAAAGGCACCAATGACAAGCTTGATTGCGGCGTAGTTGTAACAAGTCTGTTCATGATGGAGTTTGCACCGGGAGGAACCAATTTCCCCCACCACCACGACTTGGCCGAAGAAATCTACATGGTCCTGGACGGACACGGTGATATGGCAGCCGGCGGAGGCGAGAATGGGATCGTAGGTCTCCGCCCCAGCGGACCCGGAGACGTGTATTTTTTCCGCCTCAATTCCACTGTGGGCTTTTATAACAGAGGAAAAAGCAAGGCGCACATTCTGGCTGTTCGATCGTGGTACCCATTTCCCCCGCGCAACTATCAAAACTAACGCCTCATCTACGTCGTAACCTGGGCGTTATCAATCCCCAGTTTGGCCAGCACCTGGGCGGGACATCCTTTCCATTCATCCAGTGGTTCGTTGCCGAGGTAAGGTAAATCTCTGACGCCTATCTGACTTGTGAAGAAGCCGCTTACAACGAGGTCGCGAAGTTTATTGAAAAAGGAAACTGCGCTGAGGTCTTCGGAGGCTGCTTTTGCAGGGTAGGCGATGCGGTCGAGGATCTGCTTTTGCGCGGCAACCGGACAGTCGGCAAAATCGTATTGAAAAAGCCGGTTGCTCTGCATATCCAGCCAAGTCAGACCGCCTCGGATTTCGTCCACAAGAGTTCCGCCCTTAATGTTCAGCCAATCATCGATGAATTCCGGAACTCCGGCTTGGGTGGCGCTGCCGGAGCGCTGGTCAGCGGGCATGATCAGGTCCGTGAGGATGCGCAGCGTTCTCCACTCGTGCGGGTTGAATACCTTGGGTTGGTAAGCCGCCTGGCCGCTTTGTGTTGCAGGCTGTTGAGGCGCGGCAGTCGCCATCGCTGATGTGAATGGCGCCACCGACATCAGAGTTGCTGGCACGCCGGTCATCAACTTGAGAATGTCGCGTCGTTCAAAACGAATGCCTCGATCGGTCGATTTATTTTTCATACTTTCTCCTAATGTGAGCAAGTGAAGGTGGTTTGGGTACGGCGGAGCTATACGCCGCCTTTGGACCGGCCGGATCAGGTGAGTCCGCTTGCAGGCGACCCGCCGACCTCTGAAGCGCGCTCTGCCTGGTCTGTGAACTCAGCATGAATTCTTCTTTCAAGGGCAGTTGAATTGCGGCTTTGGCAGTGTTCATCAAGGCTGCGGGAAAACCTCCAGCTAATTCGATAGCACTGTATCCACTGTTTTCACACCGTTCCAATTGGCCCATGCAACCCAACTCTTGCTCCAGCTTTGTTAGCCCGGCGTATGTTCTAAAGACTTCCGTTCTTAACTTGATCGACGATGTATTCAGAAGTTCGCCAGGCAAGCGCCATGATTGTGAGCGTAGGGTTCTTGTCCGCCAGACTCACGAAAGGCGCTCCGTCGGCAATAAAGAGATTCTTGCAATCCCATGCCTGGCAGTGAGAGTTAAGGACTGAAGTCTTCGGGTTATCGCCCATGCGCGCGCCGCCGACCTCATGGATTCCTTGCCCTCCTGCAGAGATCCCCCACTGTTCTTCAGGGCCGGCGGACGCCACCACTTCTCCACCGAGCGTTTTCACAATTTCCTGAAAGGTTTCCTGCATATGGCGGGCCATGAGGATTTCCTCCTCGCCCCACTTGAAGTGGAACTTCAGGACCGGGATACCCCACTGATCCACTGTGTTTTCGTCGATTTCACAGTAGCTGTTTTCATTAGGTATCATTTCTCCCCGCCCGGCGAAATGGACGAATGCCCCATAGAGCTTTCGGCAATTCTGCTTCAAAGTCTCGCCATACCCACCGCCCACAATTCTTTCTGTTCCGCTCAAGATGCCGGGCATGGGCATGCCGCGCCGTCCGCCGCCGAATTCAATATGGTAGCCACGTGAGAATGGCAATTCGTTTCTCTTCTGTTTTTCGAGGTTCCACCAAGGCATATAGAGATGCATGCCGCCCACGCCGTCCTCGTTATGTGGAGGGAGGTCCATCATCTTCGGCACGAAACCTGTGACATCTGACATCACCGTGTCCATCAAGTACTTGCCCACCAATCCACTCGAGTTCGCCAGACCGTTGGGGAACCGGCTGCTGCGCGAGTTCAGAAGCAGTCGGACGGTTTCGCACGAGCTTGCGGCCAGAACAACCACTTTTCCGCGCACCTGAACTTCTTTACGGGTTTTCTTGTCGATGTAGGAAACTCCGGTGGCAAGACCATCCGGCCCTGTCAAAACCTCGCGCACCATAGCATCGGTGCGTATTTCAAGGTTTCCGGTGGATTGCGCCGGTGCCAGCAGAACCACCGGGGAAGAAAAGTTAGAGCCCAGACGGCAGCAGCGGCCGCATTGCGAGACGTAGTGGCACGCAGGGCGACCATTCAACGGACGCGTCAGAATTGCCAGACGCGATGGTATGCAGGGAATGTGGAGCCTGTTGCATGCCTGCTGGACAAGAAGCTCATAGCAGCGCGGTGCAGGCGGGGGAAGAAATTTCCCATCGGGAAGGTTCTCAACTCCCTCAACCGATCCGAACACCCCAATCAGTTCTTCAGTCCTGTCATAGTAAGGAGCGAGTTCTTCGTAGGTGATCGGCCAGTCGAAGCCCTTGCCGTCCCGGCTGCGAGGCTTGAAGTCATACGGGCCGTTTCTCAGGGAAATCCGGCCCCAGGAGTTGGTGCGGCCGCCGAGCATGCGTGATCGGAACCACATCCAGCTGGTTCCCTTCGCATTGACGTAAGGTTCGCCGGGAACCTGCCAGCCTCCCACTACGGCCGTGAAGTAATCAACGGGGCTTTTGAAATTTCCACCGCCGTGGTGCGGCGCATCATATTCCCATTCGAGCCATTTGGAATCACGCGCAGCGTCGTACCATCCGCCGGCTTCAAGCATCAGGCACTTCGCGCCGGCCTTCGTCAGGTTGTATGCGGCTATGCCGCCGCCGGCTCCTGAGCCGACTATGATAACGTCATAAACGTTCGATGACTGCATGAGTTCTGGCATCGTTTTCTCCTGATCAGGGGCATGCCTCAACCGTTCGGGCACAAGAGTTGAGGCTGGTTCTCTGTTTAATACAGCCGCACCAGTCGGGTCGCCGCAGTGTTATTCCCTTGGCCATCAAAGTTGATCATCCCGGAAGTTCCTGGAAGATCCCGCACGCTTGAGATGCGATCCCGAACCCGAGCGCGGTTAGGGCCCGCAGCGCGGACGGCCCGTGCGATCAGCCGCACTGCATCGTAGGCCTGTGCCGCCACGGGGCCGGGCAAGGCCCCGGTTTCCGCGTGGTATCGCTGCGCAAAACTTTCGTAAGCAGAAGTTCGATCCGTGGCGGTGGCGGCTACTGTGTAAATTCTCATTTCTGAAGCATTCTTAGTGCCGTCCAAATCCTGGAGGTTGAACTCCAGGCCTGAACCCTCCTGAGCCGTTTCCTGGGAAAGATAAATGGGAATGCGGGTCCCAGTCCGCCGAATTGAATCCAGCAGCTTGCGCGCGTTTTCCGGTGTTGTCCAAAGCACGATCGCCTGAGGCGGTTGAGTTCTAATGATGTTCAGGAGAGAAGCCACATCCGGTTGCAACGGGTTGATGACCAAAGATGTCGGATCCGGGACGCCCAGTCGGCGTACAGCCTCAATGAATTCGTGGCCGCCGGTCCGTCCGTCATGGTCTCCCTCCGTGACCAGCAAGACTTGCCGGAAACCGCGCGAACGATAAATATCACGGGCGATCACATCGGCCTGCTGGGTGTCGCTGGGTCCCAAACGGAAGATCCATGGCAGGTTCACCTCGGTAGTCGTAGCGTCCGTCGAAAGGGTCAAAACGGGGATGCCGATTTTGTTGGCAACCTGTTCGCTTAAGTGCGCCGTGGCACCGTTGGCGGAAGTGATAAGTGCTATCGCCTGATCATCAAAAACGAGATGGAGAACTGCATCAGCAACACGGCCCCAGGCGGGCCCGCTTTCGTCGCCGATGGCGAGAGTGAGTCGCAGGCCGCCGGGTAGAGACTGTTTCGATTCGTCATCAAGAGCCATCTTTGCCGCTCTGACAATCGCTTCGCCGTCGGCTTTTTGGGGCCCGTGCATTGGGGCGAGAAGTCCAATGCGGATGGTGGGGCCTGCAAGATCGTATGACGGTTCTCTTCCCGGTCCGGCGTAGGTCACACTCTTGGATCCGATTGAAGCATAGGGAACTGGGAGGCCATTATGCTGTGCTCTGGCCAGTGTTGCGCCGGCGACGACCCCAATGACAACAGCGCACTTCAGCAGTTTCATCGTGTTGATGAATAACTTTCGCATTTTGGTTTCGAACAGCTTACAACTCACGAATTCAATGCCAGCCTGTCTCAATGAATGGAGGCTATGGGATTGCCGTCCTTCCAGTCGGTCCGGTGTTCGGGCCAGTAAATGAAGCGCCCGTCTTTGACTTCGCAGAATGTGACAGGCGCAATATTGTTCAGCGTGTAATCGAAGAAAGCGCTGCCGCTGACTCCGTGGTACCACTTCATTTCATAGCCACGCAGCGCGTCCATGATGCGGGCCCGATTAAGCCCGGCTTTCCGAATGGCGGCGATCAGCATATTCATGCCGTCATAGGCGTAGGAAGCGTAAGCATCCGGCTCGACGTGAAACCGTGCTTCGTAATGCTGCTTGAACTCCTGCCACTTTGGATCATTTCGTGTAGGATTAATGGCGGAAACAGCCCGCAGACCTTCAGCGGCCGCGCCGGCGGTCTTTATCACCTCAGGGTAGGCGACCCGGCTGCTGCCAAAGACAGGTTGATTCATGCCCATGCCGCGCATTTGCTTGAGTATCATTCCGGCCTGGGTCGCATTACCCCAGATCACCAGGCCATCGATGCCCAGCCTGTTTAATGTGCGCAATTGTTCGGAAAAATCCGTTGCATCGGGAGCATACTTTACCACTACGGTAGGCTGGAACCCCATGCGGCGAGCGAAATTAATAAACTCCTCATCACCTCTGCGGCCATAGCGACCATTCTCACGCAAAACGCCGATGTGCCGGAGTTTGAGCTGGTTGAAAATGTAATCAGCCAGCGCGTACCCTTGTTGGCGATCGTCCGGGAAGTTATGCAGCAGCCATTGGATTCGGGTCTCCGTTACCGTTGGGTCCGTCGTGGCGGTATCCATGATTGGGACTTCAATTTTGAGCGTGGCGCGGAGAGCGATATGGGTGGAAGCACCGTCAACCGAACCCAGCATGGCCCAAACATTCTCGTTGTAGCGCATCTTCACGATGTCCATTGACGATGCACCCCAAAGGGGCAGATCGTCATGGACCTTCAAGGCAAACGGTATTCCCTCATATCCGCCATGAGCGTTCGCCTCGTCGATAGCCATCTCTGCACCGTGCAGCATGGCAGTGCCGTACGGAGACTCGGGATTATTCTTATCCAGCGGGCCGAGAAAGCCGATGTTGACCGTCTTCAGGTCTTTCAGGTTGGGGGCAGGAACGCTTCGTGCCGCGCCGTCGTACTCAAGGGTGTTCGGCTCAACGTACCATTCCTGATACGGCTTGCGAAAGCGTCCATAGGGAACTGCCTTCTCAGGCATGTTGGCATAACGCAATTCACCCTGCGATGCCTGCTGTACGTTCTGGGAGAAACCCCGTTGTTGCCATCCGGTGGCTACCAAAAAGCAGAGTAAAAAGGAAATCACAAACGCATATCGCATCGTTACAATTCCCCTATACCAAGATTTGAACGCTCTGCCGTAGACAATGGGCTACGCAACTCTTTCCAGCACACGCCGGCGGTGAGCGAACTGAACAATGCGGGCCAGCGTATCAGGGTCGATGGCCTGCGCGGCGTCGCATCTGGGGCAAGCAGCGGTCGGGTCTGCAACCTCGATAATCAGCCCTTGGCTGCCGAATTCCAAAGCTGCCCGGCTGGCGGGCTCAACGAGGGCGGCCACTCCCGTCGCATGGCTGGGATCGACAATCACCGGCAAGAACGTATGTGCCCGCACGGCGGGAACTACATTCAGGTCAAGTACGTAGCGCGAATACTCACCCGCGGCGAAGGCCTTGATGCCCCGTTCGCACAGAACGATATTCATGTTGCCTTGCTTGGCGATGTATTCGGCTGCACCCAGCCATTCGACAAGGCTGGCGGACATTCCTCTTTTCAGCAGAACAGGCTTACCCGTCCGGCCCACCTCGGCGAGCAGGGGGTAATTCTGCATATTGCGCGAGCCGATCTGAATCATGTCCGCAAATTCAGCCACCTGTTCCACAAGCCGCGTGTCCATTGCTTCTGTGACAACGGGCAAGCCGGTTTCCTTCCGCGCGGCGCTCAGGATGCCAAGTCCTTCGACACCCAAACCCTGGAAGTCGTGGGGTGAAGTCCGTGGCTTGAAAGCGCCCCCTCGCAACATGTCGGCGCCGGCGCGCTTGACCGCACGGGCCACATTAAGCGTCTGCTCGTAGCTTTCTACGGCACAGGGTCCTCCGATCACAACTGGGCGTCCGTCTCCAAAGCGCACTCCGCAGACTTCAACCACGCGCGTTTTTGTTTCCCCGTACTCTGGATGGCCTTTTCGGCACAGCAGTGGACAGATCCGGGGCAGATCAGACAAATTGACTTGTCCGGCAATGTTCATGTGAACCTTCCCTGGCCTGCGCGGCAGCCAGCGACCGGCGTTTGACCGCCGGCGCTGCTGTCATCTCCGATCGGTCTCAAAAATGGCCATTGCTTCCATTTCAATGAGTAGCTCGGGCCGGCACAAAATCGCCTGAATTCCGGTGGAGGCTGGGAGCGGGTCGAGCCCCTGCTCCTTGAAGAAAGCCGTACGGATCTCGTTGAACGCAGCGTAATCGCGCTCGATATCCCGAAGGTAGCAGGTAGTGCGGACAACATCTTTCCAGGACGCACCCTCAGCCTCCAGTAAAGCGGTGATATTCTTATAAGCACGCCAGGTCTGTGCCCTGAAATCTCCCACGTGGATGCTTCGCCCGTGCTCATCCACGCTGGCGGTTCCGGAAATCAGAAGGATGGTTACGCCTTTGATGTCGAGGCGCAGACCCCGTGAAAAAGAGGACGGGCGTTCATAGCAATACGCTTCATTCAAGACCTGTGGCGCACTGATGGCCTTCTTCGAGACGGGTTTATGTTCCTCCTTCTTCGCGATGCTAATCTCAGCGTCGGTTTGAAGCTGATTCATGGTGCGGTTCCTCCTTATCGGACTTGGGGATGCCGTGACTCAGACCGCCGGCCGTAGCAACCCAGATGTCCTTCCCTTGAAATGTCATATTCAGAATGTAGTTATGTGGAAGCGACGTAGGCGTCTCAACCCTGTCTTTCTTTCCATCCGGCCGGGTGATAATGATCTCCCCAGGCCCTGTCTTTTCTGTCTTTGCTGAATCGAGGGCCTGCCAGTTAGCCGGGCGGTATGTAACCCAGGTGTTAGTTCTGTAATCGAGTTCGCTGAGGCCTTTCTGTGTGCAGGCCCACACTTCGTCGCCGCGCGACTGTACTGCGTTGATAAAGTCCGAGGCGAGTCCGCTGTCTTTGGTCAGATAATTATGCCAATTCCGCCCATCGTACCCGCTAAGACCAAAATAGGTGCCGGCCCAGAACATTTTTGTGTCGGGGTTGTATGCTATGCTGCTGACGATCATGTGGATGAGTCCCTGGTTGCGATAAAGAACAATTTCCATTGAGCCATCCGGGTCCGTGTAGGACCTCCAGTAATGGTGCTCAAGGTCATAGACCAGAACTCCTCCGCCCCAAAGACCCATGTACGCCTTATCTTTGCTGAAGGCGATGGAATAAGCCCAGGGCTCGTCAAAGGGCGAATTTTGCTCATTGAAAATGGTCCAGTCTCCCGTGTCAGTATTCAGCCGACTGACGCCGGCTGCGGTTGCCGCCCAAACGTATTTGCCCTGGATCGCCACGCTGTAAACCAGGTCATTTGCGAGGCCGCTTGTCAGGTTTGTATAGTTCTTAAACTGGCCGGCGGAGTAGCGGCTCAGTCCACCAAAGGTTCCGGCCCAGACGTCGCCAGTCTGTTGATCTACTGCAACCGACATCACGGCACGGCCGGCGAGCCCGTCTGCGGGCGTAAACACTCTTTTTACCTTCCCGTTTTCAATTAACACCAGTCCGTTTGACGTACCCGCCCAAACGCGGCTGCCCGCCACAGCCACCGAGTACACCTCGCCTTCGGGGAACCCGTTGGCCACCGTGTAGTTGATCCATTTTGTGTAAAGCGGAGGGGTCTGGGCTGCCAGACTGGCAGCAGCCAGACCTACGGCCGCTGCGCCCAACAAGACACGCTGTAGTTTACTCATCGTACCCCCAACGATTGCCTTCTCGGCATGTTCTTCAAAGTTCCTGGTCTCCTTCACAAGGTTTTCAAGAACTCGATCAGGTCGTTTAATTGCACCTTGTTCATGTCGGAAGTGATTCCGTGTTTATCGTCCGGATTGAACTTTGTCCAGATTTCTTCCAGCGTCAGCGCCTCGCCGTTGTGAAGATAGGGAGCTCGCATAAAGACGCCCTCGAGTTGAGGTATGTCAAATTCCTTAACGGTATCGAACCGAGTCGATGTCCCGACATCCATCCGAACTCTTGAGGTGTAATGAGTTTGCGGAGCGTGGCAATAATAGCAACGGTCATGTTCAGGAATAATGGTCCCGTTATTGGTTGTAGTCCGGAAGAAAACCGCTCGACCGCGCTCCTGCGCTTCTGTCAGTCGCCCATTTTTGTTCACATGAGGGTTAGGAGGAAGTTTAAGGGATTGAATGTAGGACACCAGGTCCTTTACCTGGTCGTGGCTGAATCCTTGCGATCGGAAAATATACATGGCGGTACGCGGCCCGTCCTGGGTGGCAAGATCAGGATTCAAGCCATTCCACTTAAAAGGCGAGGTTTCAGAAATGTCCAAAAGTGTGCGGTTTTCCACGACATCGCGGCCGAGTTCCGGCGTTTCCAGACTCCATGCCAGGCCGTCCTCAAAACCTTCGTGGGGATGGCAACTGGCGCAGGCAAGCTGCCCCTGGTAGCAGAATCTGGCGTCAAAGAACAATTGTTCACCGCGGCGCACGGGTGTAATCTCTTTGGGTCCACCCAGGCCAATCGTTGAAACAACCTTTAATTGCTGCAGGTCGATGACAGTAACCGTATCGTCCGTACGATTTGCGATATAGGCAAATTTGTTGTCCGGTGAGACCACCACAGCTGTTGGATTGCGACCTGTGTGAATCCTCTTGATCACAATCTGCCGTGCGGAATCGAGGCGATGGGCCAGGGCCAGAGGATTGCCCGGTGGCAACTGGCTCAGGAGCCGATTGAGCCGGTTGATGTCGATGATGGAGACGGTGTTAGCCCCTGATGCGGTGATTAAGGCGTACCGACCATCTGACGTGGATGCAGAACCGAACCCGTCCGCGTAATAGCGGTCAATATCGTCAAGCAGGAGTTCCATCACTGTGGCTTGCTGCCCGCTGGAGGGCGACGGCCGGATTACGGCCAGGCCGTTCGTCAGGTACCATCCCTGCCGAATCTGGACCAATGGAATCAGGTTGTGTGGCTGCTGAAACGGAACCAGCAGGTATCCACCCTCGTTCGCGGGCAACTGAGCAATGTAGCGAAGCTGGATGGCTTCCGGGATTGAGATCCTGTTGGAGACGACCTGCCGTTCTGTGTCAATGACGGTCAGTTGGGAAACCGGAGGCTTTTCGGGTGGCGCGGTGTGCGCCAGAAGGTTTGAAACGTAAACCCACTTTCCATTCCGGGAAAGGGCGACATATTCAGGGAAATGTCCGGCTTCGAGACGTTTGATTTCCTCACCCGTTGAGAGATTAATTACCGATATGTTGTCACCCAGCGTATTGGCCGTGTACAGAAATTTCCCCGCGCGGTCGGTTGTAACCCCTGCCGGTCCCCATCCCGTTTTGAGTGTCCCAACAACTTGAAGAGAACTCGCGTCGATTTTGCTGACCGTATTACTCCATTCGTTTGTGACGTAAAGGGTTGTCCCGTCCGGAGAAAGGGCGATTCCTTCGGGCCTGTTGCCAACGCCGATCCGGCCGACCACCTGCCGTGTGCGTGTATCGACCACCAGCACGAGGTTGCTGGCTTCGCAAACCACGAAAAGCCGCCTGCCATCCGGGGAAAGCTTCAGGGCGGTGGGATTAAGATAGCGGGCGAGCACCCCGTCGGAGTCCTGTGAAATTCTCAGGGACTCGTCGGAAGCGGCGCGCAGTCCCGAACCGCCCACAAGCGCAAGGAGAGCAATGACGCTCAACAAAAGGAGTGCCCGTCTGCGGTCTTTCCTGATCATCGCCATCCCAAAATTAATGCTCATATTCTGTTGTTCACCACCATCGCCGCGCTAAGTCTGAGGTTCTTTGATGGTCAGAATCTGATCGGCTTTAACGTGTTCGATTTTCTGCACGGCACCGCTTGGCCAGCGTATGACCAACTGGTCAACCTCGGTGTTCTGTCCCAATCCAAAGTGTGGCCGAGGGTCGTTTTGCGAGAGGTAACCGGACTCGGAAACAGACTGGACGTACTGCCGCATGCCGCCTGCTGTGATTTCAAGACTTGCTCCGTAGCCGTCGCGATTGCTCCGCGTTCCGACTAATTTCACAGTCAGCCAGTGGTTGTACTTTCCTGGAGGAGGTGTGTTATGCAGTAATATGCCGTTTCCTCCAAGAGTACTTACAAACGCATCAATATAACCGTCATTGTCATAATCGCCGAAACATACGCAGCGACTGACGTACCTCTTCTCGAAGAAGCTCCCTGCCTTTGTGGAAACATCCGAAAAGGTGCCGTTGCCGTTGTTCCGCAACAACGCGCTTTCCATTGGGATCAGCCAGGTTAAGCCCCCGTTGACGATGAAGATGTCCTTCCAACCGTCGTTGTCGAAGTCAATGATCCCGTCGCCCCAGCCGACATACTGCCCGGACACTTCTCCAACGCCGGCTTCATTTGTCACGTCCATGAAAAAACCGCCTCCCTTGCCGGGGTTGTGAAACAGGCGGTGAAAACGCGCGTCAGAGACAAACAGGTCCTGCCAGCCGTCATTTTCCAAATCCCCGAAAATAGGCCCCATCGCGGTAGTCGCTTCGCCGTTCTGTCCGTAAGCCACGTTGACGTCCACCGCAACGTTTGTGAAGGTCCCATTGTGATTGTTGTGATAAAGGAAGCTCGGCATTGTGTCATTGGCGACGTAAATGTCCGGCCAGCCGTCGTTGTCGTAGTCGCCCACGGTGACGCCCATCGCCCGGCCGGGATGAAGGGCGATTCCCGATTCTTTGGAAACATCCGTAAAAGTTCCGTTCCCGTTGTTATGAAAAAGGCGGTTGAATTCAGGGTCGTAATCCAGGGGCCCCGGGTAGTGATCACCCGGATAGAACTGGCGGTAACTGGGAATGTATCTCAGGTAATTGCCTACAAACAGGTCGAGCCGCCCGTCGCGGTCATAGTCCAGGAAGGCGGCTCCGGTCCCGAAATACGGATTTTCAACACCTGCATCCGCAGTGACGTCTGTAAAAGTTCCGTTGCCATTGTTGTGATAGAGAATGGCGGAGTTGTAATTGGTTACGTAAATGTCCTCGTAGCCATCGTTGTCGAAGTCCCCGACAGTTACGCCGATCCCAAGCCCTTTGCCTCCCACTCCCGCTTCTGCGGTCACGTCAGTGAAGGTTCCGTCGCCGTTGTTACGATACAAATGGTTTGTGGCATCCATGCCGTCCGGGGAAGAATGGTTGGTGAGACCCTCAACATAGCGGCCGTTAACTACGTAAAGATCAAGGAGCCCATCGTTGTTGTAATCGAGCCAGGCGCAACCTGACCCCGTGCCTTCCAGGATGGAACTTAATTCCTTTTCGCCGAAGGAGTGCCGAAAATTGATGCCCGATTTTGCCGTTACATCTATGAACTGAGGTAGAGGCACGGCATCAGGAGTCCCCTGAGCCAGGCTTTTTCCCAGAAGTTTACGGGCCATCCAGAAGGGTCCGGCGGCGGCAACTATAGAGGCAAATCGTCGTCGCGAAATTCGCATAGGCTCCTCAGTGGTTAGCGGATCGTGTCGTTAAAGGCATCCCCACAGGTATTGGGCCTGCCTGACGCCTCAAAGCAAGAGGCCAGTTATCCGCCGGTACCAGCACTTTACTTTCGTGGCAACCCAGGCACGGCACGTCCTCACCCGGGCGCGCCCAAATCCAACTTTTTTGGGCATGGATAACTGCACCCTTTGGACTCAGCAATTCAAACCGGACAGGGTGATCTGCCGGAACCTTGATATAAAATGAGCCGTCGCTCTCGACCGGAGCTTCTCCGAGAATTTGTTCCGTTCTGTGGTCAGGCTGGAGGGCGATGACTCTTACCTGGGCAATGTTGCCTGGCAGGCGACCGTTGGGTGCATCGGCTGAAAGATAAGAGTTGAGGCATACCACGCGTCCATAGTTCCAGTCCGGATGGAGAATACTCCAGTAATACAGAGGAACTGGATGAGGCTCCAACGGCACGGCCTGGACACTCGAAAATTCCGGATTCCGGTAGAGCGTTTTCTCAATGCTCTTGGTATCAAGATTGAAAACATACAATCCGAATTTTCCTGTCTTCACGGTCGACGCGGAATCCGCTCTCGCCGCAACTACCCGATTCCCATCGAGAAGGTGAACTGACCAATAGACTGAATTCGGTGTCGTGATGACCGAGTTGTGCAGCGCGCCGGGTCGAACCCAGGCAAGTTGCCCGTCCGTGCTGTGCCCTGCAACCTCATGTCGTTTCACAAACAGCACTGTGCCGTCTTCCAACTCGGTTGCTCCGGTTGGAACTATATGCCCCTGGGTGCCTGGCCGAAACAGGCTGAGCCCTGACCCGTCCGGTCTGATCGTGTATAATGCCCGGGATTTTCCCCTTGTATTTGCCGCAGCCAGTGGGGAATTTGCCGAGACAAGGATGCGTCCGCTTTGCAGCACCGTTTCAACCTGGAAGTTGCCTGGACCAAAGGTAATAGGGTGTGCGTCCGCGCCGTTTTCCTCAGAAACATAGATGGCTGTGGTTTTTTGTACGCCTTTTCCGGCGGCCATCGTAAACACGATCCGGTGTTGCGGGAGATAGGCAGGTTGAAAGCAATCCGCGGAGCAGTGCGTCAGTTGGTGCTTGTCGGACCCATCAACATTCATCTCCCAAATCTGCCAGGTGGAATTCGGTTCCTTTTTGCCTGCGAAAAGGACCTTGGTCGCGTCAAATGACACCTGTGGGTCAGCGACAGCGAAAAATCCTGGAGTTAAATTGACGGCTGAAGTGGCCTGGGCTCCTGGTTCGATACGCGCCAGATGGCTGCCCTGCGGGAAGCGGAGCATTAATCGGCCTGCGGTAACAAGAGGCGCCTCGACGAAGATAATGGGGGGGTAGGAAGGCGCACCCATGGTCTCAGACCGTGCCAAGGTACTACTGAAAACACAGAGCAAAAGTTCAAGGATCAGAAAAGAAACGACAGCCACGGTGCTCTTGAACAGCCTCGTGCAGTTCAAACCCGAAATAGGATCATCGCTGTGACGACTCACGTTCGACGCCTGCGCCTGAATTGGTTTCGACAACTCGGGAGGAAGGCCGGATGATTTTGCCTGTTTCCCTCACCACGCCCAAGAACACCGACGAACTGCTATGCTTTGTCAGAAGAAACCAACCGTCGATGAGAATGGGCAGACTCCGAGATGACGAATGTCAATCCCCGCCTGCATAGCTGTTTTATGTTGGGCGTGTAATGGGTTTGTTCCATCGGAATTACTGGGAGGCCTTGGAAAGCTACAGCTCTCTGACCGATGGGTGGCAGGTATGACCCGTTGGGAGCAAGGTTCTTTCGCCGCGAAGAATGGAGCAAAGGAAAGCTCAGTGCCTTGCGGTTTCTTCAAGTGCACTCAGATCCGGAATGAGCAAGCTGCGGCCGCGTTTGGCAATCAGGCCTTCTTGCCGCAACGCTTGCCATGTCCTGCTGACCGTCTCGGGTGACAATTCCAGAATCTCGGCGATCTCCTGACTCGTGAGAGGCAAAGTCAACGAATAAGAATTTGCCGGCGACTTATCGTCCTTGGGAACCAGCGATAACAGGAATGTTGCCACACGCATTCGCGCACTTTTGAAACTCATATTCGTCATCTGCGTGCGTGCCTGGGAGATTTCGCTTACGAGGAACCGGATCATCTCGAGAGAAAAATCCGGGTTGTTTCGCAAGAAGGATAGAAATTGGTGACGCGGTACGGAACATATTTCTGAATCACGAAGGACAACCGCAGTCAGAGGGTAGATCGATTCGCTCAGGGCCTCAAGCCCAAAAAGGTCGCCGGGGAAAAGAACGCGCGTGATCCGTTCCTTCCCGTTTTCAAGGGATTTAACCAGCTTAACCAGACCCGAGTTCAGCGCGAAAAGATGGTGAGCTTCTCCGCCTTCGAAAAATAAGATCTGGTTCCTGTGGTAATGGCCACGACGAAAAATGCACGAAAGGCGTTCAAATCGTTCGAACGAGATACCGCGAAAAAGTGCACTTTTTAAGACAACGCAAGACCCACAGGCGGCTTTCAAACCATCCTCCGAAAAATGGGGATGCAAATTGCAGGCTTAATGGATAAGCCGAGCCCTTTTGCTGCCCGAGTCAGTCACATGCATCTTCACTGAGGTCTCATCAAGCCGGAAAATGCTTTTTCCTACGTTCTGGGCGAACACATGCTTCGCTGTGTAACGTTCAATTTCATGGACGCGAAAGCGCTTCCTGTCAACCTGCCAGCGAGAAGGAACGCCAAGAAATGATTTTACCAGAGCTGGGAACTTCTTAGAGCCGGATGTGCCGGCCTGATGTTGTCGCCGGAATGCTCCGGTTCAAAAAAAAGAAGGCTTTGACGAACTTCTGTGATCAGATATTTGACCGACTTGGCTGGGAATCGCCTTCAGATTGTGAACCGGCAAAACAATGATGCTTTTTATGGTTGACCGAGGGTCTTGCGTGCATCGCGCAAACGGCGACGCAGCGTGCCTTGGGGGACTTCATGCCGGCAGGCGCCACGCGGAGGTGGTTGGCTTGCCGTGGTGTTTACTCTAATGGCGTAATGCGGCAGGAAGCCGTGGGTCAAGGTCGGCAAGGTGCCGCGGCAGTGCCGCATAAAGTGTACATAGGGGTGGAAGGATTGCCCGCTAAACACCAGGTCGGATCGGGCAGTTCGGTGTGACAACAGGAAACCTGGAGAGCCCCGGGAGTGTTCAGGTGTCTGAAAATCCGGTTCGAGCGCGGAGAGCAAAGAAATTTGAAACTTCCGGATATTCGCCTCGGTTTTGATAATCCCACCGAAATGATGCTTGGCGGGACCTCAAAGGGTGTATATTATTCAGCCGCGGGCAGGGAAAGCTAAACTCCTTGTCTGACGGTACTCGCAGGTAGTCCTGCAGCGGCGATGAAACAAGTGCAGCTTTCTTCACCTGGATCAACCAGCCCTTATGGCGTACATCCGGACGTGATCGATACTACCGGGATTGCCCTGCCTTTGTGGCGATACCCGGTATGAGGATGAAAGTGGAAGTAACTCGCGGCGGCTCCGAGACAAGCACTGCGTCGCTTTACTTTGCAGGAGAACGGAGCAGTTCCGCACAAAGTGATCCAACCGAGGGATTACGGATCTGTTGTGCCGGTTTACCACGATTCGTCAGGGGGTGAGGAGTTGTCATCACGGAGGATTCTGCCAGCGAAGCGTTTATAGAAGATTTTTGAGGAGGCTTTGCCATGTGCGCCGTTCTTAATTCTGGAACGATTCCTGCTGCTTCCCAGGTGTCCGCTCGCGAACCTGATCGGGAATCCTTTCTTAAGAAGCGCATCGCATCCATCGATGCCCTGCGTGGGTTTGACATGTTCTGGATCACTGGCGGCGAGGAGATCATTCATGCTCTGCACAAAATGAGCCCCGGCCCCGCAACGGACCTGCTCAACGTGGAGTTTCAGCACGTTTCGTGGGCTGGGTTTCATTTCTACGACCTGATTTTCCCCCTGTTCCTTTTTGTCGTGGGATTGGTGCTTCCCTTTTCTCTCTCCAAACACCTTGAAGAAGAAGGCGCCGGGCGCGGCCAGGTTTACCGTCGCATCGTGCGGCGCCTTGTGGTGCTGTTTGTATTGGGACTCGTGTACAATGGGCTGCTCGACTTCAACTTTCACCATCTACGCATTGCCGGAGTTCTGCAACGGATCGCCATCTGCTACTTCTTTTCTGCACTGATTGTGATGAACACGAAGGTGCGGGGCCAGGTGGCATTCTTTGCCGGCATACTTGTGGCCTATTGGCTGATCATGAAACTGGTTCCTGTGCCGGGCGTCGGGGCAGGAGTCATCACGCCGGATGGAAACCTGGCGAGCTATATCGACCGACATCTGCTGCCGCGACCTTATTGCTGCTTTGCACAGGGAGACAATGAAGGAATTCTCTCCACCTTCCCTGCGATTGCGACCACGCTGCTGGGAGTGCTGGCGGGACAATGGCTTCGCACCAGCCACACTCCCAATCGCAAAACGCTGGGTCTGGTACTGGCGGGCGTCGCCAGCCTGCTGATCGGCTTCCTCTGGAGCTTCAACTTCCCCATCATCAAGAACATCTGGACCAGCTCGTTTGTGCTCTTTGCGGGAGGCTGGAGCCTGCTGCTGCTGGCGCTCTTCTACTGGATCATCGACGTGAAGGGCTACCGCCGCTGGGCGTTCTTTTTCACCGTTATCGGCGTCAACGCCATCACGATTTACCTGGCGTCACACCTCTTCGATTTTGGAACGATCACGACGATCTTTGTTCATGGATTCATTAACCACCTGGGCGCTGTCCAGCCGCTTTTCTGGGCAGTCAGCGTCCTCATGACCCAATGGCTGTTTTTATATTTCCTCTACCGACAGAGGATTTTCCTGAAAGTATGAAAGTGGTTGGAAGCGTGGGGGTTGGGTTCTGAGAATTTCAACCGCCCGGCAATAAGGTCAGCTAACGTCGCTCCCATAGAGGAGAATCTGTGGCCTGCTCCCCAGGTTCCGCCTCTTGACGTGTGCCGGTTTTCCTTTGCATTCAGGACACCGCGCCTTCGCCTGATTTCACGGGAGCGAAGCGGATCAGCGGAAACAGCTCGACTTCAGCCGTGGTTGAGTTTGTGACGAAGCAACCTTTGTGGGCATCTTCCAATATCTGCCGAGCCTGCTCAAGGGCATCTTCGGACCCGAGCTCGATGTGCGGGCGGAGGACGACCTTTGTGAACCGGTATTTGCCATCCACGTATTCCAGCAGACCTTCCGCCTCGCTTTCATAACCCACAAGAGGCAGGTTCTTGTGATGTGCATATGCTAAAAACGTCATCATTGTGCAGGCATTGACCGAAGCCACGAACAGGTCCTCCGGCGTCCAGAAGCCGGCTTCTCCCTTGAATTCCGGGGGACTCGAGATTTTAAGTTCAGGTTTTTGGGCGGAACAGATCTTTCCTCGCCGGCTCGCCTCCCATTGGACTTCACTTTTGTACCAATAGGCCTTGTAACTCTTTTTTGCGTTCATGGTCTCCTCCCACGCTCGAGGCTCGTTTCGAGGTGCCGGGATCTATCTACTTATAAAGATGACTCATCCCCCACTCTGTTTCAGTCTTTCGGTGCCGGTTGGCCTGTGCTGGCCTGTCCGCCTGACCAGATGCGCTTGTGCCACCGGCTATTGCAATCTGAATGGAAGCGGACGAAATGTCCGTGATCGGAGCCTCATGATGCTGGTGAGGATAAACTGCGCCCATGAAAAACTGGTTGGCTTTCCGATATCGCAGACGACCGCTGACAACGAGGGGCCCGATGACGCCTTGCGGGACCCTGAAACGGTAGACGAAAGCTGCTGTCTTCCCGGGTGCGATGGCGGGCCGGTAAATGGGACCCTTAGGATGCCAAATATCCGTCGTCATGATCACCTGCCCCTCCTCGGTGATGGCGATCGGCCGAAGGACATATGTACCCGGCTCAACGTGGTTATTGCCGTCAAGCTCCCCGGAGTGAAAAATGACTTTTCCTTTCTGGTCGCGGACGCTCATTTCGAGCCATACTCGAACCACATTAAGCGGACCCGTGGGGAAGGAATGGCCGGCCTTTTTATTGGTCAGCAAGGCTTGTAAGTTAACCCATTCACCCTGCCGCACCCTCTCGGGCGCTTCGATCCTGATCGGGACGATCGGGCCGCGCGGCCAAACCTTCTGGATCTCAGGTACAACGCGCTCGCCTCGGAGCCATTGCTCGACGTCGCGGACCTGTTGTGCCTCACCCGGCAAGGCCAGTGCCGCAGGCATGTACTGATTGGCAGCAGCATAGCGGTGGCTGTGGTATTTTAACCCAAGGCCAATCTTCAAGTCGTAGGGGTCCCCCTTCTCCCTGCCGATGGCTGTCTGCAGGTACATGTGGCACTGTTGGCAGCGTAATCGCTTGGCAGTATCAGGATTTGTGTTCCATTGGTTGCGCTTCCAGTCGTCGTACTGGGTTTCCACTTCGAGAAGGCCGGGGTAGTTCTCAACCTTATCGAATTCTTTGTGACATGGAGCACAAGATTCGGGTTGCCGGGCGATTTTCAGATCGTAGTCGCTGTCGTGCTGGCCGGGATAAGCACGGATCAGGAAATGGTTGATGAAGATTGCCCCGCGTGCCTCGCTGTATTCATACAGATAAGGCTTCGGAATGCCGAGCACGTAACTTCCAATCCCGCGCTCGTCCACGTGCTGCACGGCATGGCAAACAATACACGAGTCACCTTCGTGATAACCCGGGACGTCCCTGCCGATCCGCGGGTCGTTGTACCCGGAGAGCATAGTGACCGGCGCGTGGCAGCCCCCGCATTTTCTGGTGGATTCAATTCCCTGGACTTCGGTCGTTGCTGTGCGCACGGCCTGAAAAAACTGGTCCTCTTCGGACCAGCGATGTGCGCTTACCCGCCATTCATTGTATATCGCCGTGTGACATCCCGAAGCGCCGCACGACTGCGAGTTGCCAATGGCCCCCGGTGGGACCGGGCCGTTGGTTGCCGTATTCGAGTTACTGGGAGAAAAGGGATTTGCCGTTCCCGAGGGACTCCAGACTGCGGGAGGACGATAGGATGCAACGGAAGGCGTCCGGTAAACTTCGGCGGCGACCACGAGCAGGATACAAATCCCAGCCGCAATTCCCAGCGCCTGCGTCCACATGCGTCGGCGCACAGGCTTATAGTCTAAAGGGTGAGCCTGAGCTTGCCAGCCGGATTGATCAATGCTCCGCTCACGCGGCAGAACGTGATAAGCCAGAAACGGCAGGGCGAGCACGCCGGTCCATAAATGGACTTCCGCCCAGTTTTGACTGACAACCGTTTCAAACGCTGCCTGCCAGGCGATCACGACTCCGGCCACAATACTGATGGCCAGCAGCCAGAATCCTATATATGCACTGACTTTTTGCGCTCGCCGTGGAGCTTTGCGGGTAGCCAGCCAATGGGTTATTTGCCACAAGGCAAAGGGAATGAGAACCACAAGCCCAAGTGCCGTGTGGAAAAGCACCGCCATCTGGCTTGTAACGCTGAATGGCGCAACCCAGACCCAGAAGCCGGTGGCGGCAACGAACAGCAGCACTCCGCCTACCCAGCCGAAGCCTGAAATACTACCCTGGCGAAGAGAATCGTGACGGTTAAGTGATGTCCACTTTTTATTGCTTCCCATGATTCTGCTTGCGGTAATTCGATTGTGCCCGCCCGAGAATGCACCCCGATTGGGCGCGACTCAGGCGGAGCGGGTATGCTCACCTATTTCCGGACGACAAGGCAGGCGTGCCCGACGCCTCGACGAGTTCCGCAGCCATTCGCTCTCTTATTTCTGGAAAATCCAGAGTGCAAAGGCTCGTCGAGTTGACGGATGCTCTGTAGATCCGAGGTTGACTCTTCTCCTCGTGCCCAGCTTTCGTTCTTCCGATCCCGGCTTTGGTCCAAAGGCAGATCTCCGTAGCCTGAAGCGATGTAACTGCCGCGTCTATGTACAACCCCGCCCGAGTTTCAACCTTGTTGCCGGAACTTTCCTCTGCTCAGCCGGAGGCTGCGGAAGCTGTGGAGCGGACGGCGCTGGCCTCGCCTGTGGCGCGCCGGCGGCGCGAGGGGCGCTCCCCATGAAATACTCTCGAATCTGTTTCGCCTGCTGATAGCCGCTGGGCGAGGCGCCGGCGGTTTGGAGACTTGTCGGGGTCATCAAGTCGTACCACCAGCCATTGATGCCTTCGCGGAGGGAATAAGCGTTGTAGCCTTTCATGCTGAGCAGCAGTTGCGCCTGCGCTGCCTGACCTCGCCCGTCACCATAGAGAACGATTTTTCTGCTTCGCGAAAGGCGCGTGAGGCTGGCGGGCTTGAATAGCTCTCCGAGTGGAATATTGACCGCGGTAGGAATGTGGTAGTCGTCGAACTTCCATGGCTCACGGATATCGATGAGATCGTAATCCGTCCGCTTTTCGATGATCCATTGCGCCAACTCGCGCGGGGTGATGCGGTCTTTTTCCTGGATGATGTTCTCGGCAAGCGCGGGAGCGTTCAGAGGCTCCGAGCCGGTTCCGCGGGCGATCGTCGCGGCTACCGCAAGTACTACGCCGAGGAGGATGGCCGCAGCGGCTGCCAAGCCCTTCCCGGTCACTTTGATTTCGGTTTTCATCGCCGTTTATCTCCTTCTGAATGCGTTCCGTAAAGCCGGGCAAACACCTTCCACGGGCCTTCGCTTTTCTCTGCTGCCCAGAACGCCGCGATGGCCAGGACAACGACGACCAGCACAACAATTCCAGTGTTCAGGTTGAGCCAGGTCGGGATCGTCAGGTTTCCCAAGTGTCCCGAGAGATTGAAAGAGGTGATGTGCGTGAACGTCACGCCGAAGAGGAAGATTCCAATCAGAATCCCAACGGCGAAGAGCAGGGCATCGATTTTTCCGATGGCGACCGCCACCGCAGAAGTGCCTGGTCAATAGCCGCCGATGATGAATCCTGCACCCAGCAGAAGCCCGCCCACCAGTTGTGGCCAGATATAGGTGGGGGGCACGAACACCTGACTCATGTCCAGCCAGCCCACAAGGCTAAGATAGGCGATTCCCAGCATGGCCACCACAATGGCCGAAAACATCACCTTCAGGACGGCGAAGTCCTTGAAGTAAAACTGGGCCGTCAGCTTGTGGGCACTCGAAAATCCCGCCCGCTCAAGGAAGAAGCCGAAAAAGAAGCCGAGCAGGACTGCCACGGCCAGGTAAGTGGTGAGTGAAAAAGCTGAAAAATAAGGAGCGCTCATAACCAATACCTCCTCATAAACCAGGCCCCGCCGAAGCCCGCAGCGAAGACGGCGAGCATGAAAACCCAGGCGCCGACGGAAAGAACCGCTCCGCCGGAAAGCGCCAGGCCGCTGGTGCAGCCGCGGGCAAGCCTAGCGCCGTAGCCGGTCAGGATTCCGCCGCCCAGGGCCAGGGCGTAACGAGTGCGTCGGGAAATCCGGGGCCCTTTATCCACCGCGATCCGCAAGCGGCCCGCCAGCCAGCCGGAAACGAACCCTCCAATTACCACGCCGATCAGTTCGAAAACGAGGAAGGTGATCAAGGGTGACTGGCCGGGCTGGATGTAATTGCTCCAGTAAGGATGGTGGGTTGCGTAGTTTGGTGCCACCCAGGCGATGAATGCGACGAGATAGCTCGTGAATCCTCCCGAGGCCCCCAGCCCCTGACCCATCAGGACAAAGGTGGCCAGCAACGTCAGACCCAGCCCCACGCCTGCTGCGTAGGGCGGCCAATACTCAGGCGCGCGAAAGATTCTTTTGAACGTCCAGGGCGGACCGTGCCTCTCTTCAGTTTTTTCCACGTCGGATGGAGGAGTTGCGGAGCTGGAGATGGGCGGCGCAACTCCTGTTGGCGTGGAAACGCCTTGTAATTTCTGGATCCAGGCCTGTTCCTGCATTTTGACCTCTTTCCACCACTTGAAATGGTGTCGATAAGCGTAAAGCTCACTCACCATACCGGTCAGCATGGAGAAAAATGCCGCCTTCTCTTCGGGGAACACCGCACCCATGTAAACGTGGATAATCAGTCCAGAGACCACCAGCCCGACAGCCGCAAAATGGAGCACCACAGCCCAGCCGACCACAGCGGTGCTGAAAAGATGAAAAGCCATGATGAGGCCCGTGATCATGATGATGGGAATCATGGCGTAAACGAGCAGGGCAAAAAGTTTCTGGCCGGCGTTGTAGCTCGACTGTGGCGGCAAGGGCTCATCGGACTTATTCAGGATGCGCAAGGCGCGGATGATCAGCCAGTTGATGTCGTCGCGGTCGAGGGCGATTTCCTTTTCGAAGATCTGTTTGGCCAGGTAAGTGCGAAATCCAAAAATGCCGTAAACCAGAAACACGACGATCCATGTGATGCCGACAACGATGTGGAACTGGAGCATGTTGGCCCGAGTTCCAAAAATATTCCTCAACATGTTGATGTACCAGTAGGGTGCAACCCGGAAATAGGGCGAGGCAATCAGGGCGGCACCGGTGGACAGTTCACACAACCAGACGATGGCGTTAAACCAATGGAGCAGGATAATGGCGACGTGGTGCTTCTTGATGCGTCGCTGGGACATCGCCTCCGCCTGCTCGACGCTGAGCGGCGCGGGCGCAACTGGAAAAGGTTGGACTCCCATGGTCATCTACTCCCAATCCTCAAACTGGTCTTCCCCGGAATACAGTTGATGGAAAAATGCAATAGCCTGGCCCAGAAATGTCGCACCAATCGCTGCGAGGATAAATGGTTTCAGATACCTGTGCCAGACCTCGCCGGCTCGGAGCAGCCGAGGGTGGCGGGGTGGGAAGGTAGCCAGAAGCAAATCCACGTGCTCCTTCTTGCCCAGGTAATAGACGTTCGGCCCGATGGCGACTTCAGCCGTTTCCAGCCTCCGAGCCCCTTGCTCGTACACCATTTTGTAAACCTCACTCTGCGGGTCTTCGAGATCGCCAAAGAACTTGGCGTGTGCCGTGCATGTGGCCACGCAGGCCGGTTCAAGGCCCTTCTGAATTCGCCCCCAGCAAAAGTCACATTTGTCCACTTTTTTCGTGACGGGATTGATATACCGGGCATCGTAAGGACATGCTTCCACGCAGTAGCCGCAGCCAATGCAAAGATCGCGATCCACCATCACGATACCGTTCTCAGCTTGATACGTGGCTCCTGTGGGACAGGGCGCCACGCAGGCAGGATGGTCACAGTGGTTGCACTGCGCGACATAAAAGCTGGAAATCACGTCCGGAAATTTGCCCGCAACGCCGGTCGAATGAACATGGGTCCGCGCAAAACCGGTGGGGACGTCCCATTCCGAATTGCACGCCACTGTGCAGGCCTGGCAGCCCACGCACTTCGTAATATCCGTGACCATGGCATAGCGGGCCATCCGTTTTTGCTCCTCAGGCGCTCTTCAGCACACGCACGAAATTCACTCGCATTCCCGTTCCACCCATGATCGGGTCCACCTTGACACGCGTCATCAACTCGGTATCCGATGCGCCCCGGTGATACGCGAGGTGCAATCGCTGCGACTCATGCCCAAAGCCATGCACCATGTACAGACAATCGCGACGGATGCCCTGGGTGACGCTGACGCGAATCGGCAGGCTCCTGACCCCATCCTGGTTTTCCAGCACGATTTTCTGCCCGTTGGTCAGCCGCAGGTCGCGCGCTGCGTCTTCATTGATCCAGGCGGTATTTTCGTCCATCAGCGCGTCGAGCCAGGCATTGTTCTGGCTGCGGGCAAAGGAATGGACCGGCGCGCGCCCGTAAATCAGCCGGAAATATCCCACGGGCGGCTCGTCTACCGGCGTATAGCGGGGCAACGGATCGAAGCCTAACTGCTTGAGGAGGGGTGAATAAAGCTCGATCTTGCCGCTCTGGGTGGGAAACAACGGGCCGTCTTCCGGCAGCCGGTCCTCGATATATGGCCGGCCGGGAAATGTGACGGCACCGCGCGTGAGAAGTTTGTCAATATTGACGCCCAGCGGCTTGACCAGCGTTTCCAAGTGTTCACGCGGAGTCTTCCAAGGAAAGTAAGCTTCAAGACCCAACCGCTGCGCCATTTGCTGTGCAATCCACCAGCCGGGTTTCGATTCGTAAAGCGGTTCGACCGAAGGCTGCCGAACGGCGATGTATGGCTGCTTGGCGCTGTGGGCAATCTGGGGCATGTCATAGCGCTCAAGATAAGTGGCCTCGGGCAGAACGAGATCGGCGTAATACGTCTGCTCCATGGGCAGAACATCGACCACGACCATCAGATCGAGCTTGTCGATGGCTTCCAGCGTCCTTGAGCGTTGGGGAATGCTTTCGAGAACGTTCTGGCCGTAAACAATCCAGGCTTTGATGGGGTAGGGCTCGCCCGAGACCGTGGCATCAACCAGGCCGTTGGTCACTCCCTGTTCTTCAGACGCCAGAGGGAAGCGGGTCCCGGCGCCATCGGCCCTGGGGCGTTTCGGTTGGGGGAAGGCGGGCAAGGCAAAGCTGCCGGTTTTAATTTCCGTAGGCAGAAAGATTCCACCCTTGCGTCCCCAGCTTCCCAGCAAGGCCGTCACGATGGCCATGGCCCGTGCGCGTTGCGTGTCATCGCCATACCAAGTCGTGTGCCGGCCCGGATGCAGCGCCACGGCGGGTTTCGCTGCTGCCATGGCACGCGCTGTGGCACGAATCTTCGCAGCCGGCAACTCGGTGATCGTTTCCGCCCATTCCGGAGTGAACTCTTTCACGTGCGCGGCAAGTTCTGTGAAGCCCTGCGCGTATTTGGAGATGTATTCCTTGTCGTAAAGGTCTTCGCCGATCAGGACGTGCATCCAGGCCAGCAGCAGCGCAATGTCTGTACCCGGGCGGATCGGCAGCCACCAGTCGGCTTTTGCGGCAGCGGTTGAAAAGCGGGGATCGACGACGATCAGCTTTGCTCCGCGCGAGAGCCCATCAGCAAATGCTGTGATCTGGGAGGTAAAGACGTTCTCGCCGATGTGCGTCCCGATCAGGACGATCATCTTCGACTCTGCCAGATCAACCGGCTCGGGCGACCCCAACCCTTGTCCGAACGTCAGCGCGTAGCCCACCTCACGCGGGCCGCGGCATTGGGCAAATGCAGGCTCGGCGATATTGTGCGTTCCGTAGGCGCGCATTAAGGTGAGGAAGAAGGTGGAGGCAACGCCGTGCGGAAAGAACGCCACGCCTTCGGGACCATATTTCTGCTTGAGCTGCGTGAGGCGATCGGCCAGAAAGTCGAGGGCCTGGTCCCAGGAAATCCGCTTGAATTTGCCTTCCCCGCGCGCACCAACCCGCAACATCGGATACTTCAAACGGTCGGGATCGTAAAGAAGCTTTGGCCCGGAGTTACCCCTCGCACAGAGCCGGCCCTTAGTGAGCGGATGGTCCGGATTGCCCTCAAGTTTCAGCACTTTGCCGTGGGCTACTTCCGCCCGGACGCCGCAGCGCCAGAAACACATCTCACAGTTGGTTGCAATGGTCTCGACACGTGTCGTGCCGCGCCAACCGGGAGGATGCACCTCGGCAGAGGCTGTGGCGGCAACCGTCGCTCCCACGGCGCCGGCGGCGCTTGATCGCCGGAAGAATTCACGCCTGCTGAACTTCGGGCCCATGGCTGTTTTCCATCCTCACAAGTTCCAGATTTGACATTACTTGAAGGCCTCAAGACAGGCTGTGACCCCGATCACAGTTCAGGTCGAGCTCATTGCAGCCTCAATTTGTTTCGCAACTTCGAAGCAGCCGCTGTCGCGACAGTAACCGTCTGTTGTCATGCGAGCGATCCGCAGGCGCCTGTGGCCCGTCACGACTGCTCATTCAGAAATTCCTTCCAGGTCCGCATCATCTTCCCGTGCCAGCCACTCCATAACGCCCCCTTCAAATCGCGAACAAGATGTTGGCGCCCAGTGATCGCTCTTGCTCCCCTATTTGGATATCGAACGGATGCGATGTCGGTTGTCTCCGCCATCAGGTCGAGTCGGGCGGTGTATACTGGACGAGCTTGACAAACGCAAAGAGGAAATGCCGGTTTAGAGGGCTGGAAGTCGAGCAGAATTACTGTTGGCCGAACTGATGTCCATGTGCTCACCGGGGCCTTCAGAAAGGATTCGGGCGCCTGAGGCTAAAACCTGGCAAAGAAAAGAATGAAGGTTAGCCAAAAATTAACGGGGATTGCACTTCTGGCCCTCCTGGCGGTAGGAGTGGTTGGCCTATATCTGACTTCGCGTCCAGTCGCCCGCGTGCCTTCAAACAAAATGAGCTCGGGGTTGCCGAATGGACCTCTGGCCCTCAACTCGCGCTACCTGGATACGGCGCTGCGGCTGGCGGGACAGGCTGCGAGCATCGAGGAACAGCGGGCGGCCCAACAGGCCTTGAACGCTGCCGACCTCGATTTAGACCTGCAGTACGGATACGCTCTTCAACTTGCGTCCACTGAGACCATCCCCGAAACACCTGAAATTGAGGCTATTCAACAGCGAATTACAAATATTGAAAAGGCCATCGAAACACGCAAAACGGAGGTGGATCAGCTTAAGAATCAACTCCGGAGAGCCAGTGGAGCACGGCGGAGCGTTCTTGAACAGCAATTAGAAGTGCGCCAGGCTGAACTGGGCCTCTTCCAAGAAGTGCTGGGTGACGCCAAGGAGAGCCTGAATGAAGCCGGGGGGAGCATGGAAGGCCGCCTGGCAAAACTCAAGGCAGAACACGCCGCAGCGTCGAGGGAGCACGACACTTTTAAGTTCCCTCCGCTTCCGAGTTCCACGACTTCGCGCAACATGCTGGCAACGTGGTCGCGTTGGGTAAACATCTACCGAGAGCGATCTGAAATCCGACAGGCGCAACAGGAGGCATATTCTGAGGCATCCAACCTCGTGCGTCAACAGGAGATACTTAGGAAACTCATTGCCACCGAAGAGGCACAACGAAAGGCCCTGGAGCAGCATGAATTCACACCGCAGCGAATTGCAGCGTCGGGGGCGGTGCCACACACAAAACCCGCGCCTCCCCTCAAGCCCACCTCCCGATCGACAGGAGGAACTCATGTTGGTGTGGCGGCCAAGGCGCCGGCAGCGCTGCAGACAGCGAATCCTGCCGTTGCTTTGATTGGACGAATTTCTGCAGATCGAGCCATGGACCGGATTCTTCGCCGTCGAATCCAGGCCATGAACAGTTTAGGCTTGGCCTACGGGTCGTGGGACACGCTGTTGGAAGCGTCTGAACGTTCTGCGCTCCACAGCCTCATCGCCGTAGGGGTGTGGACCGTCCTGGTCCTGGCATGCGCGTTTTTCTTGAATCGCCTGATCGAGCATTCTTTCGTCCGACTCTCCCTGGAGAGCAAGCAGAGGAAAACGCTCCAGACTGTTCTCCGCATCAGCGTGCGGCTGATCGCCGCGATCGTGATTCTGATGATCGTGTTTGGAACCCCCCGCAACCTGTCCACGGTGCTGGCCTTGGCCGGTGCAGGACTCGCGGTGGCCCTGCAGGACTTTATTCTGTCGTTTTTGGGCTGGTTCCAGCTGATGGGGCGGCACGGCATTCGTGTGGGCGATTGGGTGGAAATCAATCCGAATTCTTTTACGGGTGTGCGCGGCGAGGTGATCGAGATCACACTTTTCCGCACCGTGCTGCTGGAAACAGGAAACTGGAATGAGCCGGGCCACCTGACCGGCCGCCAGGTAGCATTTATGAATATGTACGCGGTGAGCGGCTATTTTTTCAATTTCAGCACTTCCGGCCAGTGGCTTTGGGATGAATTGGAGGTGGCTATTCCGCGCCGCCAGGATCCTTATCTGCTGACGGAAAAAATCAGGACCATCGTGGCCAGTGAAACCGAGAGCTTTACGCAACTGGCCGAGCGCGAATGGCAGCACGTGTCCAAGCGCTACGGCACCAGGCTTGTCTCCGCCCAGCCTGCGGTTAATATAAAACCCACTGACAACGGAGTCATTGCTATCATCCGCTATATCACACGGGCTGACGAGCGTACTGCCACGCGGTATCGCCTGAACCATGAAATCGTCAAGCTTCTCCACCACGAAGGGAAACCCGTCGGCAGGACCGATGCCCACGGCGGTGGCGAAACGTCCGCCCCCGATCGTCGATAAGCACTCACCCGCCTCTGCGTGCAGTTGAGGAGGGAAAAATCAATCTCGCTCGTGTTCCTGGGACTATAGCAATTTAGAATTATCGATGTCATAAGAAGTATTGACATGAGGGCCAACCTGGAGTTGCGATTCGAGTTTTACAATATCTTTAATCATCCAAACCTTACCGGCGTCGATACCGGGATGACGGATGCAATCTTCGGCAGGGTGACGGGCCAGTTGTTACCTCGGTGGATTCAGTTCGCGGCCAAACTGTCGTTTTGATGCAGCATCAGAGACTATATCGGTCTCTTAGCTTATGTGTGGGGGGGGCATATTACCCATGAGCGAGAACGGACGTCTTAACCGAAGAGATTTTATCAGCATCGCCACACTGACTGCGGCGGGGGCCGTACTTCCCAGAACTTTATACGCCGACCCTCCTCAGAACCCCGTAGTAGATACCGTCGTAGAGGGCGGGAAATCTGTCACTCATGAAGTCGTACCGTGGAAGGTCCTGCCATTTCCCAACCAGCGGGTCCGGCTGCTGGACGGGCCTTTCAAGCAGCAGTTAGAAATCAACCAGAAGTATCTGCACATGCTGCCGAATGACCGCCTGGCGCACATGTTCCGTCTGACGGCGGGGTTCTCGTCGTCTGCTGAGCCTCTGGGCGGCTGGGAAAAACCCGATTGTGAGTTGCGGGGACATTTCACTGGCGGGCATTATCTTTCGGCGGCGGCTCTGATGTACGGGGCCACCGGGGACGAGGAACTGAAGAAGAAAGCGGACGACCTGGTTTCCGTCCTCGCCCAGTGCCAGAAGAAGCACGGCAACGGGTATCTGAGTGCTTTTCCAGAAACTTTTTTTGACCGGCTGCGGGACGGCAATCCGGTGTGGGCGCCGTTTTATACTCTGCACAAGATCATGGCCGGTCATCTGGACATGTACACGCACTGTGGCAACGAGCAGGCGCTCCAGACGCTGGAAGGGATGGCCGATTGGGTAGGGCGTTGGACGGCCCCCCTCAGCGATGACCACATGCAGCGAGTGCTGGAAGTCGAACAGGGCGGAATGCTGGAGGTGCTGTGCAACCTCTATGCGGTGACGGGGAAGGAAAAATATCTGCACACGGCGCGGCGGTTTGATCATCGTGCGGTTTTCGATCCGCTGGCCGAGTATCGGGACGAGCTGACCGGACTTCACGCGAACACGAATATCCCAAAGATGATTGGCGCGGCGAGGCAGTACGAAGTGACAGGCGACAGGCGCTTCCACCGGATTGCCGCTTACTTCTGGGAGGAAGTCACGTCGCGGCGGACCTACTGCACGGGCGGGACGAGTTATGACGAGCACTGGGTGGGGCGGCCAGGCGAGTTGGGCAAAGAAGTCGGACAGAACATGGAGGAGTGCTGCTGCGGGTACAACATGCTGAAGCTGACCCGGCATATTTACGGCTGGACGGCGGATCCTCGCGCGATGGATTATTACGAGCGGACGCTTTTCAACAGCCGGCTGGGAACTCAGGATCCGAATGGCCTGAAGAGTTATTTTCTGCCGCTGGGGCGTGGCTGGTGGAAGTACTACAACACACCGTTTGATTCTTTCTGGTGCTGCACGGGGACGGGCGCGGAAGAATTTTCAAAGTTCAACAACACGATCTATTTCCATGATCAGAACGGGATCTACGTGAACCTCTTCATCGCCTCGGAGGTGAACTGGCCGGAGAAGGGTCTTCGCCTTACCCAGGTGACAAAGTTTCCTGAAGAAGAAGGAACAACCCTCACACTGCATGTTCAACGTCCGACCACCCTGGCCATCAACATCCGGGTCCCTCATTGGGCGGTGAAGGGCGGGTCAGTCAAGATCAACGGGCAGCCGCTGGCGGCCTTTGCAAGCCCTTCGAGTTATCTTAAGCTGACGCGCGAGTGGAAGGATGGCGACAGGGTGGAGGTGAGCATGCCGATGAGCCTGCACGCCGCGCCGGTTCCTGGCGATGAGACGCAGCAGGCGATGATGTATGGTCCGCTGGTGCTGGCGGGGTTGCTGGGTGACAGTGGGTTGAACCGGGAGAACACTTACATTGGCTATAACACCTCGCCCGGCGGCATTGCCGTGAACGCGCCAACAATCGAGACGGTTGCAAGCGATCCGACGCGATGGGTGGAACGAGCGGAAGGCAAGTCGCTCGCCTTTCAGACGGCGTTTCAGGGGCGCTTGATACCGATGGCCCCGCTCTACCAGGTGCACGGCCAGCGGTATGTTGTCTATTGGAAAGCCAATGTGTTCCCGGCTTGAAACCCGCGGGCCTAATTCTTCTCAGCAATCCCACGCTGAGGCGGCGGCTCCCAGCCGCCCGAGGCATTGATGTCCAGAAGGGTGACTCGGCGCGCTGCGCTGAAAACTATGGGAGCGGCAGGCGCTGGCCTGCTGGCTCCGTCCGGCGTAAACAGTGCAGGTTTGCCGCCCATCGTTCCGCTGACTTCTACTTCTGACGTTTTTATCCCGCCGCGCGGCAAGAGCTTCATGAAGTTCAGCTTCGACTTCCCCGAGCCCTCCGTGCAGTTTGAAGACCTCCTGTTCTCGTTTCGCGTGTATACGTTTGAAAACACTTACGGCCTCGATCTCAGCCGGACGACTGCACAAGAAAAAGCCGGGGCGCTGGAATTGAACTGTTCGCAATTCGTCTGGGCCGGAAACCAGGAGCGTGCACCTGGCAAACTCCGTGCCCGCATCCGTAAGAACGGATCCTTTATCGAGTGGGAAGTTACCGCCGAAATGGAGAAACCCATCAAGTCGATTGCGGCGATCGTCCGAGGCGTGCCGCGCGGCGAAATTTCCCCGGGAGCCGGCGGGTTTTTTGATCCGCATGATGACGAGTTGCTGTTGGCGTACCCTTTTGGCGGCGGCGACCTTTTCATTGCTCGCGGCATGGATACGCCGCTCGTTGTTGTGCGGCGGGGCCAGCAGGATTATTTTTTCCTTTCGGTGCTTGCGGACCGCGTTCGCGCCAATCGTTTCTATTTTCAGCCGGGTGAAAAAGGTTATCGGGTGGATATGGTTTACGAGCGCGCGGGCTGGGAAAGGAAAAACTCTATTCAGCCCGCGGGTTGAACGGGCGGCCGCACCCATACCGGAGCTGGGCGTCGCGCGGGCAAGGGCCAGTGCTGCAGTGCCACTTCAACTGCAGGATGCTCTCCGCGAGGGCAGGGGTGACGGGGTCAAAATTCTATTTTCGGCTCTTTTCAGGACCGATGCGCAGCCCGCAGGCGGCGGAATTTGTTGAGCATTTGCAACCCCATCTGAGGGACAACCTGCTGATTGTTCGTGATAACCGGCGGACTCGGTGCAGTCGATGGAGCCGGAATGATGTGCTGGTGCAACGCGGGCGCCTGTGGGTAGAATTCTTGCCTGCTTCCCGCCCGAAGTGGTTCTCAAATTTGCGCTTCCATGCGCTGTCGGAAACGCCGGGACCGCACGATGTCCGTCCCCATATCAAATACCAGGCCCACTCGTGCCGGCACAAACACTTGTAAAGGTTGTGTTCGGTTTCCGGGTTGCTGCGCAGATAATCTTCCGGAGGACCATTGCCGTCCATCGGTGCCATCGAGAAACCTGTGCCGGACCGAAACTTTCAACTGCGGACTGTCCGCCGTGCGGATTCCGGCTAAGCCCTGGTGAAAACCCGATACGTTTTATTGATCTCGCTCCGGTGAAGAAGTATGATTCCGCCCAGCAAACATTAGACTGTCAGAAACGGAGGCACCCTATGGTCTTTGGCTCGCGGAGAATCCCGCTTTTGATGCTGCTCATGATGATGACCCTGAGTTTTGCCGCCTTCGGCGCTGAACCGATGATGATGAAAGTGACCGGCAGCGGCTATCTCAGGGCCAGGGGAGTCAGCATCATGCTCTATGATGACAATTACAGTCCGGTCTTTTTCGACCAGAAGGACGCGGCATTGCAGATTATCCTGCACGGCCATCGCATTGCTACAAACGGCAGCGTGCGCCTGATGCCGACTCCGGAGCAATGGGACTTGATTCCGCACCTTGACGGTCGCCAAGCCGATAAGGTTCACAACCGCCTCACGGCCAATGCTTCCTACCCCGGCTACGGCTTAAGTTACCAGGTGGTGGTGTCCGCCGAGCCGGGCGGCGTTCGAGTGAGTGTGAACATGGACAAGCCTCTGTCGCAGATCCTGGTGGGCCGCGCCGGTTACAATTTGGAGTTTTTGCCTTCTATATATGAGGACAAATCCTATGTCGTGGACAACAAGGTGTTCGGCATCCTGCCGCGCTACCCGGAGGATCGGATGACAACGGTGCTGCCCAAACCGGGCGACCCGAAGCAGGTTTGGTACGTGGAGCAGTGGCACAAAGCCACGGGCTACACGCAGCCGCTGCCTTTGGCAACCGGAAAGAGCATGACGCTGGCCGCGGAAGACCCGCTTGACCGCATCAGTGTGACTTCGGATACCGGCCCATTGATGCTTTACGACGGGCGCGACTTGGCGCAAAACGGATGGTACGTCCTCCGGACCCTAATTCCTGCGGGCAAGACCCAGGATGCGGTGGTTTGGCACATTCGTCCGAACTACATTCCTGGCTGGATGCGTCCCCCGATGATTGCGCACAGCCAGGTGGGCTATGCCGAGGATTTTCCGAAGGTCGCTGTGATTGAGCTGGATCGCCACTTTGACGCGCCAAAGACAGCGAGACTTCTCCGGCTCTCCGACGATGGCACCTTCAATGAGGTTTTTGAAGGTCCGATTTCCAAGCCGACGCCATGGCTGAGGTACGACTACGCCAAATTCGATTTTTCCCTGGTTAGAGACCCGGGCCTTTACGCTATCGAATATGCCGGCGAGCGCAGCGACGTGTTTCCGATTGCCAAAGATGTTTACAGCCATACGTGGCAGACCACTCTGGACTGTTTTCTGGCCGCGCAGATGGACCATGTATCGGTGCGGGATGCCTACCACATCTGGCACGGGGTTCCGTTCTTGAACGACGCCGTGCAGGCACCGCCGAACACGGTTCACTTCGATGGATACCGAATGGGTCCGAACACGGATTCTCCGTACAAGGCCGGCCAGCATATTCCGGGCTTGAACGTGGGCGGATGGTTTGACGCGGGCGATTTCGATAACGACGCATACGGCCAGTTCGCGACCATTGAGAATCTGTCGTTGGCGTACACCACCTTCCATATGAAGTGGGACGAACTGAGTGTGGATGAAAAATCCCGGAAAGTTGTGATGCATCGCCCCGACGGCGTCCCAGACGTCGTCGAGCAGGTGGAGCACGGCGTCCTGCAACAACTCGCTCAGATCCATGCGGTGGGGCATCCATTCGCCGATGGTATCCAATCGCCCTACTTGAAGGAATACACCTCCGTGGGCGATGCAGCGTCCATCAAGGACGACCGCTGGGCCTGGACCACCGAGAACAGCTTCACGGATTATGGCGGAGTGGCAGCGCTGGCCGCTGCTGTCCCGGTGCTTAAAGGCTGGAATGATCCGCTGGCCAAGGAGTGCCTTGATGCCGCAGTTAAGCTGTGGAACCGGGTCAAAGCGCACCCCGCTCCCGTGCCCCGACGGTTCCGCGGCTTCGCGCGCTTCCAGGCCGCTCAGGATTGGATGGCCGCGCTGAATTTGATGATCGCCACAAACGGCGGGGAGCCTTATAAAAAACGGGTGGAGGAACTCTTTCCCACGATGCTGCAACAATTCCGGTTCCAGGGCTGGACGGCTGTCCGCGCTTTGCCCTACCTGCCCGCCGATTATAGGACCAGGTTCGAGGCGGCGTTGAAAGCCTACATGCCGGAACTGGATCGCCAGTTGGATGCCACTCCTTTCGGCGTTCCGCCCTCGCGAGGCTCCTGGGGCAACTCAGAACAGGTGGCGAATTTCGGCACGGAAATGTACTTCCTCCATGAGGCCTTCCCGAATATCGTGGGCCCGGAATACACCCTCCGTGCTGCGAATTATCTGCTCGGGACGCATCCAGTATCTTCTGAGTCCTACGTTGCCGGGATTGGCACGGCTTCGAAGCTGAAGACCTACTCCCAAAACCGTGGTGACCACAGTTATATTCCCGGCGGGATGATCCCGGGATACATCATCATCAAGCCGGATTTCCCAGAGTGCATCACTGACTTCGGGATGCTCTGGTTCGAGGACGAAACCACCATTTCGGCCGCCAGCAGTTGGGTGCTGGAAGCGAATGCAGCGGAAACCATCGTGAAACAGCTAGAAGAAGCCGCGGATTCGAATGCTGGGAATTGAAGCTCCGTTCAGGGCAAAGAATCGGGTTGGCGGTGCTCATGCCAATGCCGTTAACGCGCCCGGTCAGAAATCCTCTCGGAGTCAAGCGGTTGCGCTGTGTTTTTACCCGAATTCGTAAATTGAAGACACTCTTTCCTGCCAATCCGCCAGATTGGACCTGGTAAGAAAACATCCACGGAGGAACAGACCAGTGCATCGGGAAATTGCTTCGCCCTGGGGTGGAAGGAAGGTGGTTTTGCACAAAACGCTTCGTGCGGTGACTCCGTGGGGCGGACTGAGTGCGTTCATCGAGCCTTTTAATCGGATCGATTTTCCCGAGCGCGTCATCCGGGACTCGTCGATGTGCTGGAAGTCCGAAAATTCCGTAGCTGCGGCCGGCACCGGTGGCTTCGGTGGCGGTTCCTCAATCACCACGAAAAGCAACGCGACTCCCGCAGGCACTTACACATTGCAGGTCACCGGCACCTGCGGCAGCTTGAGCCATAGTGCTATCGTCACTCCAAACGTCAATTGATCTTTCAGGCGCTTGCATCCCAAGTGTTGTAAACCCGGACTCTGTGTTGAGTAACTGGAAGAAAATCAAGGAAAACTTGGAGCCGGCGAAGGGAATCGAACCCCCGACCTACGGTTTACGAAACCGTTGCTCTACCGACTGAGCTACGCCGGCTGAAAGGTGGATTGCTTTTGAATGTCTTGCCTGCTGTTATGCCAGTGCTTCAGGCACAATCTCCCCTCTTGAGGGTTCGCAGCATTTAACTTACCACTGCGTTTCGGGAAATCAGCGCGCCCTGACCCACTGCGAACTTGAACCGCGGAGAACCTTCAGGCAATCCGTTGCATTAAGTTTCCTTATTATCGTACTTGACCACGGCGCGATTATTCAAGAGCGTTCTCAAAATCAACGGTCGCCGCCACCCAGTTCGAGGACCTCCGCCAGCACTTCGAGTTCCGCTCCCCCAGCTTTATTCGCGAGATCCGTAAAAAGCGAGATCATTACCTGGCTTTCCTTAACTACCCCGACAGTATCCGCCGCTCGCTGTCCACCACCAACGTCGTTGAGGCCGTCAACGGCCAGCTTGAAATCCTGCGGCGCAACAGCGGCGGCTACTTCCATTCCGAAGACACCTTGAAGCTCCAGCTCGGTTTGGCCGTCTCGCAACTCGAAACCGGAGGCTGGCGCCGCGTCGCCGCCTCCGTCCAGACCGCCCTCGATCAGTTCAACGCCACCTTTCGGTCCCGATTTGAGAGCGAAGAGAGAATCTCCCGGACACAAAATTCTTGACAAGTGCCCAGCCTCTTCTCGATCCGCTCCTGTCGGGCCGCCAAATCGTCCAAAGCTGCATACAGGTCGTCCTCATCGAAATCGAACTTCCCCAACCCCAGCACTTCACCCACCGCCTGATCTTCAGCCCAGCGCAGCGCCGACAGCCGCGAGCCCTGATGAGCCACCCGCGCCAGCACCAGAAACAAGCCCAGCTGGGCCAGCCGGCTGTGACCGAGTGCCGCGCGGATTCACAACCCCTCGGCCATCCGCTTCAGCACGAACAGCAGGCCAAAGACCGGTCCGAGTTGGGGACGGGGGCAAAGAGGCCCCGCCACTGGCTCATCATCGCCGCACGAACATCCAACTGCTGGACGATGGCCGCCGTGCTGGGGCCCGCTGCGGCCACCAGGATCAACTTGGCCCGCAACACCATGCGTTGCTCCATCGTCGAGGGCAAGTTAGCTGGAGCTGGTTTCCTCCACGGTCTGCGGCACAGCCGGGACAATACCCAGTTGCTCATAGACGGGGCGCATCTCGCGGCGGATGGCAGGGAGGCGGGACCAGAACCAGAGGCCGCCGAGAACGGAGCACGATCCGGTGAACATGACGGTATGGGGCGCACCGATATAAGCGGCCAGAAATCCGGCGAGCAAGCTGCCGAAAGGCGCCATGCCGACAAAACAGGCAGTGTAGTAACTCATGACGCGGCCTCGCTTGTCCTCGGGGACGAGTGTCTGGATGATGGTATTACTGACCGTGAGGACCTGTAGCATCCCGAAGCCGGCAATTAGCATGAGGAGAAGCGAGGCCCAGAACCAGCAGGAGAATCCGAAAAGAACCAAGCTGCTGCCGAACATGACGGCTGAGATAGGGATCATCTTGGTGAGGCCGCGGACGGAGCGGCGAAGCACCAGACTGAACGCGGAGATGAGTGCCCCAGCCCCAGCGGCTCCCATGAGAAAGCCGAGCACGTGCGGGCCGCCGCCGAGGACATTGCCCGCGAAGATGGGCATGAGGACCATGTAAGGCACGCCCATAAGGCTGACCAGCGCAAAAAGCATCAGGATGGAGCGGACGGGCGTGAAGGTGGAAACGTAGGACCAGCCTTCGCGGAACTGCTTCAGCATGGGCTCGGAGGCACGCCCCACCGCTATGGCGTGGACGCGCATCATGAGCAGCGAAATGATGACAGCGACATAGCTGACACCGTCGATGAGGAAGCACCAGCCCTCGCTGCTGGCGGCGATGACAATACCAGCGAGAGAGGGACCAGCGAGGCGTGCGACGTTGACCATCGAGGAATTGATGGCGATGGCGTTGGACAGGTCGGCGCGATCCTCGACCATCTGGACCATGAAAGCCTGGCGACCGGGCATGTCGAAGGCGTTGATGAACCCCTGGAAGGCACTAAGGGCAAGGATTTCTCCGACGTCGATGCGGTGGGAGAGCGTCAGCCAGGCGAGCAGCAGGGATTGGATCATCGAAAGAATCTGAGTGCAAATCAGAAGATGTCTGCGGTTGGCGCGGTCAACAAGCACGCCAGCGAAGGGGGCGAGCAGAAAGGTGGGAATCTGGCCGGCGAAGCTGACCAAGCCCAGCAGTTGCGCGGAGTGGGTGAGGCGATAGACGAGCCAGGATGTGGCAAGGCGCGTCATCCAAGTGCCGACCAGGGAGATGGTCTGGCCGCCAAAGAAGAGGCGGAAGTTACGATGCCGGAGGGCGCGCCACGCATGCGAAAAATCGCGCGATGCAGACACAGCCGGGTTCTCGGGACGCGGCTCGCTCATATTGGGGTTTCACGAATAATAAGACAAAAGGGTTTGCCAAACCCTAACGTGAACCTGGACTATGCAATGTCACTAAAATCTTTAATGGATTGGCGCATGCGCTCTTAGCTGCTTCTCCAACATCTGGATTTGCTGAGAGGAGATTGTTACCTCACCCTCAAGGACAACCGCCAGGCGGCCGGCGCCCTATTAGCCCAAGGCATGGGGTGAAGGGGCTTGAAATCGAGCACGGCAGCCGCCAGCCAATGCGCGCGATCCGGTTGGCCATTTTGCAAGTGCGGCGTGTGACAGTCTCCACACATGGCCGCATTTTCGACCAGATATTTTCGACGCGCCATCATGCGGCCGCGGTTTGTCATTGAGGAAAGAACTTCCGGAGCCGATAAAATGGCGATAACAATCCGCAAAAGTACGCTTGTTTCGGTCACTACCCCCTCCCTCATGTTTCCTCATCGGATTTTACCGCAGGATTTTACCCCGTCCTCCTCCCATGCGCGGTCCCCGCTCGTTTATGGGGCGGCGAGTTAGCTCAGGCGGTAGCCATCGGGGTCTTTTCCGCGCAGGCGTCGCCACCAAACCTGCAAGGTGGGAACATTGATGGTGACGATGAAGAGCTTGCGCAAGTGGTCAGGCGGGCAACCAAGCGGCCGCACCCCGTGCCAAGAGTGTTGCGTGCGCTGGAAGAGGAGGCTGCCATTGCCGCGCGGATCCAGTGAGGCCGCAACTTGCAAATCATCGAAGCTCGGCGCGGAATGGGGCTTATAGCGCGCTCCGTCGTCCAGAATGAGAATATGACCACCCCAAGCGGAATTCCAATCCGCCTCGGTGTTGAAATAAAAAATGTGGGTTCCGAGCTTGCGCCGAGCGTCGCAATGGGGTGAAACGGAGCAACCCTCCCACGCGTAATACCACTCAAAGGTCAAAATTAACTGTTGGCTCTGCGGCACCGCGAACAACCGGCGAATAAACGATTCGTAGGCTGGGCCTTTGAGTTCCTGGATGAATTCCTGCCAAGGCGCGCCAAGCGGAATGCTTGGACGGTAGTGCAAAATATAGCGGTCGTGGCTCATTTGGCCGTGGGTGCGTTTGACGCCGACCACTTTCTGGAACAGCGAAACATCGGGAAGCTCGCTGCGCAAACGCTGATAAGCTTCTTCGGTGAAGCTGGGTCTGATTTCTGTCCAGGGATAAGGCTTCTGCCGTTGGAAGCTTTCGCCGGAGATTTGGTTTAAGACCTCTTGATTCAGGTATGCCATAGTCATCCTCAGCCGCCGCGAGATTGACCGTGCCGGCACGTTCCGGCCGCGGGGTTTTCCAACTTTGTCTTGCCCCTGTTTCCGGCCTTCTGCAGGCTCGGAGTCTAGGCGCTGACGTAGGCCCGGAGTCGCTGCTCGCTCGGAATCGTCAGCCGGTCCTGAGCAATCGAAACCAACCCATACTGCTTCAGCCGCGCAATGGCCTGGGAGACGACCTGGCGCGGGTCTCCGAAGCTTTCAGCCAGCCCGGCGACCTTCTCATCGGCCAGAGCAAGCTCCGTGGCCTGGTTAACCGTCGGAGCCTCACGGGCGGCGTGCTGGAGCAGGATTGCAACCATCTGCCGATCCAGGTCCAGCAGAGGCTTCTCTTTTTTCCGCCACGGAGAAAGCGATCTCCGCGTGCCGTAAAGAACCCTGCGCACCGCCTCCGGGTAATGGGTATTGAAAACCACATCCCAGAAGCCATTGGTCAGGCCATAACCGAGCTCAGTTCCGGCCGGGGCGTGGTGGAAACCGTGATGGCGCTTGATGTAGCGAAAGTAAGGGTCGTGGAGGTCGTAAAAATGCACTGAATGGTGGATCCATTCTTCGAGAACATAGCACTCCACGACGCCCGCCAGCAGTGTCGGCAGGGTGTAAATGGGAGCGATAAAACTCAGCGGTGCCGCCACCACAAAGAGGCCCAGCAAATCGCCAATCGCCCCGTTGATGTGCAGCCCGTCAAAGGGGCGCTCGTGATGTTCCCAGTGGAGTGGGTCCAAGCGTTCGTGTGCAAATCGCCGAAGGAACCCCTCCCCCGGCCCGAATCGCCCGTGCAAAATGTAGCGATGAAAGAAAAACTCGACCAAGGTCCATACCGGCACAGCCGCCAGAAGGAACAGGAGACCCACGAGCGGGCGAGAAGAGCGAAAGGCGAACACCAGCACAATTACGGCGTACGCCGTGTAAAAAACCGTGACCGGATAGAGCCGACGTCGCGAGATGCGGGCTTGCTCCCGTTTATATTCGTCGAAGGAATCCTGTCGAAGCTGAATCGGTGTTCTATCAGCCGTCGCCATGACTTCTCTTCCTCGTCTTCGTCCCCTTCCGTGTCCCACCGCACGCGCGGTTATCCTCGCGGCGCGATACCCTTCGCATCACCGGCACGTGCGAGAGCGGAATGCCACGGTTTCCTTCACGTACGTGAACTCCCGTCCCGGCTCACCGGGATTCATTTCCTGTTTCGAGAACGAAAGGGCGGGAACCAAGGACTGGTGTTTCTCCCTGATCCTCGCTTGCGTGAACCGATGAAGTTAACCTCCTACCACTCAAACCGCACGCTGACTTGGCCGACTCGATGCGTGCCTTGCACGCTCGTGACCTGCCCAAAGTGCGGATCGGCAATGTTGGTGTCGGGACCGTCGAAGTAATGTCGGTTGAAAACGTCGAAGCACTCGATTCGAAATTGCATTTTCAACCGCTCCTGGATGTTGAAATCTTTGGACAGTTCCGCGTCCTCGCTGGCAGTTCCGAAACCGTTCAAACCGGCAACATACGGTCCGGAATTACCGAAAAATTGCCCCTTCGAGCTCGGGTTGGCGAAACCACTGGGACTGAAGTACATGTTCCCAGGGTCGGCAAGATTAGTGGGGTCAAACTTGGACGTATCGAAGTGCCGGCTCAAGTCCGCGTTTGGTCCGACAATTGAATAGATGGCCGAAAACAAGCCAGGAATGTAATCGCTTGAATAGACGCTCAAGGGGGTTCCGGTGTAGTAACCAAGCACCGTGCCTATCGTCCAGCCGCTCACCAGCCCGTTCAACCAACGGCCGCCATTGGACAAGAATTTACGGCCCTTGCCGAAGGGGAACGAGTAAAGAACGTAGCCCTTCACAATATTCTGGTTGTATGGCTGCATGAAGTTTGCCTTCGAACCCAGGTCGTAAATGTTCTGCAACACGCTCCATGCAGACCACGTCTCCGCGAAGTTGCTCCCCGCTGTTCCGCCGTTAGGCAAGGAAGTCGACAGTTGCCGTGCAAATGTGTAGCTCATGTCCAGCGTGACACCGTGAGAAGTTCGCTGAGTTACTTCTGCCTGAAAAGCATCGTAGTTTGACCATCCCAAAGGTGTGCCCACATTAAAGATCGGGCCCCATGTGGCTGCCGCAACCTGCGGGAACGGCGCCAGGGCTTGGAAGGCGAAGCCCGAAAAGCCTTGGTATGGATAGGGTACCCCAGCGGCCGCTGCGCTTGCTGGATTGCTAACCCAGTTCCATTCGGTGCCCTTAGCCATCAGTGCGGCATAAGCGGAATTGGGTGCCTGGTTTTCCTGAAGCGTCCCATCCTTCAGATGGGTGCCGCGTGTTGCCAGGTAGTTGAGCGAGAGACGAGTGTTTGGAGTCAGCTCTATCTGTGCTCCCGCATTCACAACATTATTGATAGCCGGTAACAGAGTGTGCGGGCTCACGGTAACCATGCCCCAATTCAGGTAGTTGGGGTCGAGCGTTCCAAATACAGTCTGGCCGGGATAGCCGCCGTCCCAGTTAAATGCCGGCGTGAAGTCCGTCGTTTGCAGTACATGGTTTACGGGGAAGTAACCCGGGGCAAAACCATAGGGCACGCCCGACCAATAATCCGTGCCAATCGGGAGATAGTACATGCTGTAACCCACTCGCGCCACCACGTGTGGGGTGACCTTGTAGGCAAATCCGAGCTGCGGAGCAAACTCCCACCAGTACTCCTTCGTTTCAAACGTCTTGGAGCCTCCGGTAAGCTGCGTCGGACTGGGACTGAGATAATCGACGATGCCGGGCTCGCCGGTTGTGGGATTCACGTATGCCTGATTGAAGTTTGCCCACCGCCCGTATTTTTCGTGGTAGGGATGGGTATAATTCCATGTCAGCCCGTAGTTGACAGTCAGACGATTGTTCACATGAAAGCTGTCGTGTGCGTAGATCGAGAGTGATTTGCGTCGGCCGTAAAGCTGAGCGGGGATGTTCATGCTGGCGCTCTGAACATCCCCCAGCAGGAAGCTGGCAAAGCCAAAACCCACATAGGGTGAGACTGCACTGTTTGTGGGCATTCCGGTCTGAGCGTTACTGAAATTATACGTCATCCCGCCGCTGGGACCACCGGTGTTGAACTGGAAGGCACGATACTCGCCGCCAAAGGCGATGGTGTGGCGCCCTTTCGTCCAGGTCAGGTTATCGTCAACCACGAAACTCTCCGACATGGCAGCGCTTGAGCTGCTGGCGCCAATTCCGTTTTCCCAGACTCCGTTCACACTGCCTCCGAAATTCACGAAGATTGATGGGCGACTCGACGTGGGAAATAGGCTGGTGGGCCAGTAATTCACTTCGTTTAAGTTCGGAAGGTCATCGTTTCCGAAACGCTCATAAGTCAGGGCGGCCACGTTGAGGACGTTCGGCGAGAAGATATGGGTTTCGTTAAGGCGCCAGGCACGGGTGGTGACATCCTGGAACCTGACTGCCGCGAACGGGCCTCCATAGCCCGTAGAATCCAGCATGGAAAACGGCCCGCGATGAGTGTCATTGAGCTCGCGTGGCCGATCTACTTTAATAAAGGAACCAGCCATGCGATCTTTGGACGAAATATTTTCGTCCATCTTCAAGCTCCAATTCTTCTGCTCAAAGGCAGGCTGATTGGTCTGTGTGGTGGTGTAATTATTCACGATGCTGGGTGACATTGGGGTGTAAAACTTCTGATACAAAGGCAGTAACCGCTGCGAAATCTTACTGAAGCGGCTGGCGGGTATGATGTTGCCGGGAAAAACTTCGTGAACGCCATTAACTACAGGTGAAGCTGGGTCAAAAATCATTCCTTTTCTCAATTGGACAGTGCTTCCATTGGTATCCTGAACGTAAATCGGATTACCGTTGGAATCGAGTATCGGCGCACCCAGCAGCGCGCTGAAGTTGCCGTTAAGGAAATCGTTCGTAGGAACCGTATCCACCAGGCCGGTGGGAGTGAAATCACTCTCCTTCTCTCGCTCCCAAGCAAAGAAGAAAAAGGTCTTGTCTTTTCCGTTGTAAACCTTCGGGATCCAGACGGGCCCGCCCACGGCGAAGTTCTCGTCGTCGCGCCGATTGCGAGCCCTCGGTTTGCCTTCGTAATTATTCATCCACGAGTTGGCATCCAGAGCCTCATTCTGCAGGAAACCTTCCGCGCTAGCATGAAACTGGTTAGTTCCGGATTTCAGTTGGAACTCGAAGGTCGAGCCTCCTGTGTACATGCCCGCCTGTCCGCCTTGTCCCCCCGTATCGACCTTGAATTCTTGGACGGCCGCCATGGGAGGGTTGCTCTCGCTAAACGCTCCGGTTTCCTGCTCGTGCGCCAGCGTCCCGTCAATCAAAACCTGGCTGCTGAAAGCCTGCTCTCCGGCCACGTACGTTGTCCAAGTGTTCCCCTCGACGGACGGCACTGTTTTAATCGCGAAGGCCTGTATGTCACGACCACCGCTGATGCTCAGCGGGAGCGCTTCGTATGCCTGGTTGGTCATCGAGCCTCCCGTTTCAGTCGTTTGGCTTTGCAAGATCGGGGCGGCAGCCGTAACTTGAACGGATTGGGTGACCTGCCCGACTTTCAGCGTGACGTTAATTTCCGCCACTTGGCCGATGCTCAGCGTGATACCCGTTCGAGTCATTGTCTCAAAGCCGGCCTTCTGGAATGAAATGCTATAGCGCCCTATAGGCAAATCCATGACCCGATATATACCCACATCATTGGTAATGCCTGAGTACTTTACGCCTGTATCCTGGTTAACGACGGTAACCGCGACCTCCGGAATAACGGCACCCGTTGAATCCGTGATCGTGCCCATAATTGTGGCCCTGCCCAACTGCGCCCACGCCGCAGTTGCGGAGACCATTAAAATGACAGCAAAACCTGCCAAACCTTTCAGCTTCACAACCTCCTCCTTAGGCTCACGACCCAAGAACGACGCACCGTCAAGACGATATCTCCCGGCCGGGCTATAAGGAAGGATCCGACCGAGGCAAAAATAAGGTTGTGAACCTGCCCGCTAAATGGAGAGGTAAGAATCCCATATGCGAAAATCGACTTCGTTAACAAAAGCTCCGGACTGTTCCTTCCACACTGATGCTGCCGGATGCTGCGAATTTTCGGACACGGCCCGATACCTGATCATGCGCGCATAGAAGTTTACACTTACCCACTTACGCCGAACCTATCGCCCGAATATAGTGGGTTCAGTGACAGCCATCACCGGCTGGCGTGATATGTATCACGTTCGCCGAAACAGTCTTGCCAACAGGAGGACATTTGTCCTCCAAAACCCGCACTGTAAACGCCCGACCGCCCCCCAAAGCCTGCAGGTTGGCAATTCGACCCCTGTCGAATTTTGAAAACCGAAAACGGGCACAGACCTGAGAAGAGAAAATTAAGACGATGCTTTGAACTGGAGTTAGACTTACGCATTGAAAACTGTGAGAGGCAGAAAGCGGTGCTAAGCTTCGTGATGTCAAGGCTTCAGCAAGACGGTGGCAATGCTGGCACGCTGGTGGCGGCTTCAGTTCGATCGGCTTTTTCAATTACAGGGCAGGCCTTTCCCTCCGCGTTGCTCCTCCTGATCCTTTACTGCTTCGTACTGGCACAGAACTGCTTTGCTGGCCACCATGTTCAGAAAACCTTTGCCGCAGATTTGAGTTTGCAGGGAGCGTTGTACACTCTTTCGAACTATGGTCCGGGAGGAACGCAACAACCAGGCACGAGCGGTGAGCTCTCGGCCAATGCCGGCAAGAGATTTAAGCGAGCCTTTGCTTATTTCAAGAAGCGAAATTTCGCGGATGCAGCCCAAATGTTTGCCACACTTCACGCGGAGGTTCCCGATAACCTTCGAGTGACAACATTACTGGGCGATTGCTACGTGCACCTTCGTCGTTACGACGTCGCCATCGCGCTGCTCGCACCGATGGAGAAGATGCATGCTGATGATCTCGATCTCGAATGGGTGCTGGGAATGGCCCTGATTGGTGCGGGTCAACTCCGCGAAGGTCTGGTGCGAGTGCAGAAGGTCGCCTATCAGGGAAACCGAGCCGTGGCATATCTGCTTGCGTCGGAGGTTTACCTCAAACTGACCTTTTACAGAGAAGCTCGTGCAAATGCTGACGCTGCGATTCGCTTGGATCCCAATCTGCCCGGCGCGTTCACTGTAAAGGGTATCATAGATACCTTCTTCGGAGACATGAGCGGGGCTGAATCTGCGTTCAAGAAAGCGCTCCAGGTTAATCCAAATGATGCTCAAGCCCATCTGCAACTGGGCGTGGTGTACTATACAGAACGAAGGTTGGACGCCGCCAGAAAACACCTCGACCGAGCGCTTGAACTCGAACCCAATTCCGTGTTCGCGCTTTATGAACTGGCCCGCGTCGAGCGCATCCAGGGACACCTGCACATGGCAGCAAGAGATCTCGAGCGTGCGGAACGCGTAAACCCGCAATGGCTTCCAATCCATATCGAACTGGCTGCCATCTATTATCTTCTTAAACGGCCTGCTGACGGGGCTAGAGAAAAAAAGATCGTTGATCGGCTGGCAGCGGAAGACGGAACTTCCTTTTCTTTGCGGAGAGGATTTTCTGTTGAAGTGCCTGGAGTGAAATGAGTTGTAGGTTCGGCAGGGGGCTCGCCGCCTGACTACATGGCCGGAAGTGTGACGCCGAGGGCTTGGAGGATTTGGCGCTGGCGAGCGTCGGGCTGCGGCAGCTTGGTCACCATCGTTTTTTCATTGACCGGATAATGCAGCAGACACAGCCGCGTTAACGACAGCAAAGCGTCGGGCAGCGTGATGGCGTCGGCTCGGGTCTCCGTGGTGCCCAAGGCGGCCCGCAACCGCCGCTCCGTCTCGCGAGCGACTTTCAGCGCCAGCATACAGCAGAAGACGTGTCCGCGTGTCCGGCTCTCTTTCCGCACCCACACCGGCCGCACTTCCAGCAAGCCCGTCTTCAGGGTACGGAAATCACGCTCCAGTTTCCCGAGCGAGAGGTAACTGTCATGCACCTGCTGCGCGCTCATCGCGGTAGAGGCCACGTCGGTCACGACCACGTAGCAGCCCGCCAACTCCAGCGCGCAGGTGATCGCTTCCTCCCTCCGCTCCAGCTTCAACTGCGTGCCGTCCAGCTTGATCTCTACCAGACCACTCAGCTTGTACCGCTCCACCCAGGCCGTCATCGCCCGCTGCCCCGCTTCCGGCTGGCAGCGAGGATGCGTCCGCACCTGCTCGTTGCGCGCCTCGATCCTAGCCTCCAGCTTCTCGAGCTTGTCTTCCAGCCGACCCTGCTCGCGCCGCGCCTCCGCCTCATTCTTGCGCAAAATATAGCGCACCCCTTCGGCTTCCACCTCGTGTGATTGTCAACTGAAAATTCCCCAGTTATTGACGCTTTAAATTTCCCCAGGTCTTGCCGTGCGGGGGCTGGGCTGGGGGGAGAGCCCAGCCCCCGGCCGCGCTGCTTCAGCTGGCCGGAGTGGCCGCAGCCTTGCTCAACACCCCAGCTTTTCTTTTGTCCTTCAGCCGATAGCTTTCGCCCTTGATGTTGATCGTCGTCGAGTGGTGCAGCAGCCGGTCCAGAATAGCGCTGGCGATCACATTGTCCTGGAAGATGCTCCCCCAGTCGCCGTAACTTTTATTGCTGGTCAGGATCATCGACCCGTGCTCGTAGCGGTTGCTGACCAGTTGAAACAGGCAGGTGGCCCCAAACTGGTCTAAGGCCAGATAGCCAATTTCATCCAGGATCAGGAGCTTCGGCTTGGCCAAAAGCGCCATTTTTTCTTTCAACTTGTTCTCCTCCCGGGATCGCACGAGTTGCCCCACCAAGTCCTGCATGGTGATGAAGTACACGCTGAAACCGTGCAGAATGGCTTCCACCCCCAGGGCTATCGCCAGGTGCTTCTTGCCCACCCCGGGCGGACCCAGCAGGATCACGTTCTCCTGGTGTTCGAGAAAGCGCAGGCTGGCCAGTTCCCGGATCTTTTTCTCGTCGACCGAAGGTTGAAAGCCGAAGTCAAACTGGTCGAGCCGCTTGCTGTAAGGGAAGTGAGCCCATTGCATCTTCAGTTTCACATTGCGCTCATCCTTGGCCTGGCTCTCCGCTTCCAGCAGTCTTTCCAGAAAGTCCAGATAGGGCAGGTTCTTCTGGGCCGCTTCTTCGGCCAGCGATTCATAACACTGTCCCCCATAGGTGAGCCGCAGCCTTTGGAAGTGCGCCTGGATCCGCTCAGATTGCAGCGACATGATTCACCTCCTCGTAGACCGCCAGCGGCCGGACTTCCACTTCCGGAACTGCATCGTGCCGTCCCACGCCGGGACCCGCCGTGAGTTCTCGACGGGCTGGCTCGGACACCGGCCGCCCTCGCGGGCGACGCACCAGGCCGCGATAGTGCTCTTTTTGAATCACCATCGCTCCTTTGCCCGGGGCCAGCTGGTGTTCGGCGATCATCTCCTGCTGGTCATAAAGGCGGATCCATCCTCCGCCCACCGGTTCCTTCACCACCACGGCTTTGCCCACGTAGCGGTGCGGCACCGAGTAGCGGTTGCCACGGTAGCTGACCAGGCAGTCTTTCCCCACCTGCCGATAGGCAACGTAACTGGTGTCAGAATCAGGCTGGCCGGCCAGCGGATGCAGGTTTTCTCGGGCCAGTCGGTCATAGGGAATTTCCCGCGTCGTGCTGTGCGGGCGGTGCTTGACCTCCTCCATCCAGTTCCAGACTTGCCGGTTCAGGTCCTCCAAAGACGTGAAGGTCAGTCCCGGCCAGAAGTTCCCCCGCACAAATTCAATCGTGCGCTCGATCTTTCCCTTCGTCTGGGGGCGGTAGGGATGGCAGACCCGGGGTACCAGGCCGTAGTAACTGGCAAAGTCGAGGAAGCCGGGATTCCAGCGCACCTGACCACCCCGGCGGTCGAGCACCACGCTCTTCATGTTGTCGGTCAGGAGCATTTCCGTGACCCCGCCGACATAGTGGAAGGCGTGCACCAGGCAGCCGAGGAGAGTCTCAAGATCTTGCCGCTGGGTGAACTCCACGTACCGCATCCGCGAGTAACCCAGGGTCAGAGCAAATCCATAGAGCCGATGCCCCTGCCAGTTGCCGAACTGAGCCCAGTCGAACTGGCTCTGCTCGCCCGGTGAGGTTTCAAATCGCACAAAGGCCCTTTCTCTTTCTTCTTCCCGCCAGCCCGACACCAGCCGGCGAACCTGGGTGTAGCCGCCGCCCTAACCCCGTTTCTGAATCTCCCAGAAGAGCTTATGGGCGTTGTGAACCCCCTGCTCCCAGCGCTCCCGCAGATAGCTCCGGTAAGGGTCCAGCTTCCAGGGCCGTGGCACCCGGGGTCCGTATGCCTGCGGCGGCTCGTGCAAATACTTCCGGACCGTCTTGCGATCCAGCCCCAATTGACGGGCCATCTCGCTCTGGCTCATTCCCCGTTGATACATCGCCTGTAGTTCCATCCATTCCTCCAGGTTGACCATCGGCCCCTCCTGGGACCATGGTAATTACCCCCACCTGGGGAATTTTCAAGCGCTACTTTTGGGGAATTTTAAATTGCCATTAACACTACGGGCGACAGGAAGGAGCGCGCAAAGGCTACAACCCGAAGAAGCACGGGCGGGCGTCGCATCATCCGCTGCTGGCGGTGCTGGCGGAAGCGACGTTCGTGCTGCACGGCT
>Ga0078972_1001398_pt1 | contig 90585 bp, 85 predicted proteins | sample YelNatPaOPGAMG01_FD_67568 | JGI IMG/M metagenome (GOLD analysis project Ga0078972, IMG submission 67568) | Hot spring thermophilic microbial communities from Obsidian Pool, Yellowstone National Park, USA - OP-RAMG-01 (SPADES assembly) (version 2) | ecosystem: Environmental > Aquatic > Thermal... | reverse complement strand
TGAAGGGGGTGATCATCAAGCGTGAGCGCTCCGGGAAGTGGTTCGCAATATTTCAGGTCGAGGACGAGCCCGGGCTTCTGCCCAAGACAGAGAGGGCGATTGGGATAGATGTTGGGATCAGGCATTTCCTGACAGACAGCGAAGGGAGGCAGGTCGAGAATCCGAGGTTCTACGAGAGGACGCTTGAGCAGATAAGGAGGAGGCAGAGGAGGCTGTCAAGGAAGAAGAAAGGCTCGAAGAACAGGGAGAAGGCCAGAGTAAGGCTCGCCAGAGCACACGAGAAACTGGTGAACCAGCGAAACGACTTCCTCCACAAGCTCTCAAGGTTCTACGTAAACAACTACGACCTGATCGCCGTGGAGCACCTGAACATCTCGGGGATGGCAAGGAACCACCGTCTGAGCGGAAAGATTCTCGATGCCTCTTGGGGTAAGTTCCTCCATATGCTCTCCTACAAGGCTGAGAGAGCTGGTAGGAGGGTGGTGGAGGTGGACCCCAAGGGGACCTCACAAAACCTTCCGGAGGGGTTCGACAGGGACTACATAGCCGCCTGCCGAATCCTCTCTCTAGGGCTGGGACGGCCCGAAGTAACGCCTGCAGAGATGGGACCCCTACTCTGCGTCCCGGCTTCCGCTGTGGTCGCGGGGCAAGTCCCGTCATTGAAGCAGGAAGCCCCCTGCGAAAGCTGGGGGTAGTTCACTGAGACTATCTGATCCATTCTGGTTCCAATCATTTTCCTGCATACTTGGCTTTGACTGGCACTCTTCAGGGACGACAACAACAACCTGCGCAGCCCTAAAGAATGCCATTAACCCAGAAGAACATGGAATGTTTGTAGCGGGCGGAAAAGGCAAAGCTTCGAGGAAAACGCCTTTGGAATTGAAGAATGCTGAAGAATTATTCAATATTGACGCCCAGGATTTGATCCGTGCAAGTTGTCTCGTGGCTAAAGTCGACAATTCTTGTATACAAGATTCCTACCAGTTATATCATCATAGCTTCATAGTGGATGAGAAAGGGGAAGGGGCGGTGATCCAACAGGGACTTAATAGTAAAAGGGGATATGCGCGTCGCTACCACTGGTCAAGCCAAAACTTGGAAGATTTTGTTGAAGAACCGCATACAGGTATTGCAAGTCCAATCAGGGAAAAGAATGTACTGAACATGACAGCTGCTAAAAGTAGAAATGCTAGGAATATCAGCCTAGATCTTGTATGTGATAACATCCAAAAATATATTACAGGGCAGACAACACTCTACAATTACAGTATACTTGAGATGCCGCCACAACATGAAATAAACCTTTCAGAGAGGGACTTGCAAGTATTCCAGAGAGCCTATGAACTACAACCAAGAGACTATGAAGAACTAATCCTAGTTAAGGGTATGGGTCCTAAGAAGATAAGGGCCTTAGCACTCCTATCAGATCTGGTATATGGCGAGCCTCCAAGTTGGGAAGATCCTGTAAAATATACTTATGCTCATGGGGGCAAGGATGGGTATCCTTATCCAGTGGAAAGGGGAGTATATGATAATACAATCCAGTTTCTCGAAGAGGCTGTCCATGATTCTAAATTGGAAAAAGAGGATAAATTAAGGGCGCTCAGATCGCTTAAAGGTTTCATGCCAAAAGAATAACTTTCAGGTGAGTTCATTGGAAGCAACAAAGTTGATTTTTTATTTTATCTTAGGGGGTGTTGTTGTAAGTTTAACAACATATTTCGGGAGTGAAGACAAAGGCGTCCTTGCAGCTTTTATTGCCATGTTCCCGTCTGTGACCGTCCTTACGTTGTCCATGATTTATTTGGAGGTGGGTATGCGCCCAGTCCTTTCATATCTCAAAAGTTTGCTCCTTCTCACACCGGCTTGGATCCTTTATCTTATCTGCCTCGTCTATATAGCTCCTAGGCATGGTTTCTGGCCTGCTTTGGCTTCTGGGGTGTTCTTGTATCTTGTCATTGCCGGTTTGATCGCTTTTGGATTCTAACTTATACTCCTCCCACTTCTAAAAGTTCGAAGAATTCTTTTATGATGTTTTTGGTTAGGGTGTCTATCTTGGTTATATGGCCATTTCTTGGATGGTATAGGTGGGCTTTTTTGGTTTTTGAGGCGTTTATGATTATTTTTTCTTCGCCCCAATGTCTTGTGGGGTCTATGATGAGGATGTCAAGTTTTTCGTAGTATTCTATGTTCACGAAGCCTCCGCAGCCGCCTGGATATATTATGGTGGTTTTCAGTGGAGTTTCCACTATTTTGCATGCGTCTGGGAACTCTTTGAAAGGTTCGCCATCATTTATAGCCTTCTTCAAAGCCTCTAATATGTTCATATGCTTTCTACTCCATTGTTGAATTCTAGTGGTGTGATCTCTCTTAACTATTTTTGGTTGAAAATATTCTTTTTAAGAACACAGATTGTATTACCATTTTCTTGTTTCATATTTAAACTGTTAATACTTTATTGTGTGTTTATATACCCCTTAACCTTATAATATTTTAATGGTGATCCAATTTGAAATTTTCAGTGTTTCCCTTCACAGCCATAATAGGACAAGAACATCTTAAAAAAGCCCTCATATTAAATGCAATCGACCCTACCATAGGCGGAGTGCTCATAAAAGGGGATAAAGGCACTGGGAAATCCACTGCCGTAAGAGCATTCGCAGAACTATTACCAGCAAGGGAAGTGGTTGAAGGCTGCGCATTCAACTGCAACCCAAATGAAACCCATCTCTTATGCCAAGAATGTAAAAAAATCCTTGAAAGCAGGGGCAGATTACCCACCATAAAAAGGAAAATGTCAATAGTGGAACTCCCAGTCTCGGCCACAGAAGACATGGTAGTAGGGTCACTTGACATAAAAAAAGCCTTGCGTGAAGGCGTCAAAGCCCTTGAACCTGGTATACTCGCCCGTGCAAATGGTAACATACTCTACATCGACGAGGTGAACCTCCTAGATGACCATGTTGTGAATGTTCTGCTTGATGCAGCTGCAATGGGAGTTAACATCATCGAAAGAGAAGGAGTCTCAGTATCCCATCCCTCAAGGTTCATACTGGTAGGTACAATGAACCCAGAAGAAGGCGACCTAAGACCCCAAATACTCGACAGGTTCGGACTCTGCGTAGAAATTAAAGCCTTAACAGACCCCAAGGAAAGACTCAAAATAATAAAATATAGGATGGAATTCGATGAAAACCCAATAAAATTCCAGGAAAGATTCCGAAAAAAACAAAAGGAACTACAAGAGAGGATACTAAACGCGAAAAATCTCCTAGATGAAGTTGAAATTTCAGAGGATCTTCTTGAGCTTATAGTGAAGATATCAGCAGCCCTAGGTATTAGGACGCACCGGGCCGATATTATAACAGCAAAAGCCGCCACGGCAATCGCAGCATTCAACCAAAGAAAAAAGGTGAAAGAAGAAAACGTGAAAGAAGCCGCGCTACTCGCACTAAAACATAGAATAAAACAGTTACCATTCGAAAAAGAACAGGAAATCGACGAAGAATTAATCGAAGAACTGATAGAGGAACCAGAAGACGACTTCGAAATAGATAAAAAGAGGAAACTCAAAAAAGACATGAAAATAGCTGAATTCACAGGCACCATACAAGGCAAAAACTCCGCCAGCACCACAGGAAAACGGGGCAAATACATCAAAGCCAGAGAAACCACAAACCCGGATAGTATCGCCATTGACGCAACAATAAAAAAGGCCATACGAGAAAACCCAAAGAATCCCATGGAAATCATACCAGAACACCTAATGGAAAAAGTGAAAATAAGCAAAGCAGAAGCACTATACCTCATACTACTAGACACATCATCCTCAATGAAACTCGACAAAAAAATAAAATTCGCCAAAACCATCGCATGGCTACTACTCAAAGAATCCTATGAAAAAAAGAACAAAGTCGGCCTAATATCATTCAAAGGCGATGAAGCCCAAATAATAAGCGAACCCACAACAGACCTTACAAAAGTCGATGAAGCCCTCAAAAACCTGGAAATCGGGGGTAAAACACCACTAACCCCAGCGCTAATGGAAGCGGCTAAGCTAGCATCCAAGTACAAGGAACTAGCCCCCACACTCATAATCATCTCCGATGGCCGCTGCAACATCTTCATAAAATCCAACCTTGAAGAAGACCTTAAAATACTCTACCCAGAACTCAAAAAATTAAACCTAATTTTCGTGGACGCGGAGCCAAAAGGACGCAACATAGGAGTCCTTGAAGAAATCGCGAAGAAATTCAACGCACCAATATTCTACCTTGACGAAATACTAATCTAAAAAAATGGGGAGGTTGAATATGATAAAATTCGAAAGTTTCACAACAAGAGATCTTGCCTTTATAGGCCTTATAATAGCAATCATGTATATTGTGCAGACCATCACAATTCTTGGCGTGTCAGCCTTAACTCCAATCGATGCATTCAAATCAATTGCATCAGCCTTTTTCGTCTGTATAATTATAAGTATCGGTCTTGCGAAGGTTGGGAAAATAGGAACATTCACCATAATAGGCCTCGTCAATGGTATAATATGTGGTTTCATAATGCCCGCATTCTTACCGCTTTTACCAGCAACCTTTCTTGGAGGTCTGGCTGGTGACATAACCGTAGGAGTGTTATATGGAGCATATTCTACAAGGAATTCGCTGATCACTGGCATTGGTGCTGCAAAGTTTATTGAGACTGTGGTTATTCTAACAGTACCATTTATATTCGGCTTCTCAAAATTTATGCTGGCACCAGCACTTATAATAGTCTCAGCAGTTGTCGTGGCGATCCTTGGGATTCTAGGGGCTCTTGTAGGTTATGGGATTATAATAGAACTCAGAAAGGCGGGGGCGATGGAATAACCGGGGGGTTCTGATCCTTTGGATTTCAACAAGGTCTTATCTCCGTTTATATGGACAAGTAAAGGGGGAATCTTTGAGGATATCAGTCCCATCTCAAAGATCCTGGTGATCATTGTAGCCACCATCTTATCTGTGATAATATCCAATATCTGGCTTCTTATCCTAATGGGGATTGTATTCTTCATTCTCTTATCATATTCAGGGGCGCTAAGAACAGCAACCCCATTCCTATCATCAATCATGTTCTTCTGGTTTCTATCCATTTTCATAATAATAGCAATTTACAGAGACCTTGAATATGCTCTGGGATTTTTAAGCCAATTCTTTGCAAGGTTCTTCATAATCTCTGCAGCAGGAATCTTCTTTGCATTCACCACATCACCAATAAAACTTGCAAAATCCCTTGAATCCCTGAAGATCCCTGGAGAAATCATATTCACACTTACAGTAGCCCTCAGATATATACCTACGCTAGCATTTGAAACTACCGCCATATGGGACTCCCTTAAACTCAGAGTTAATCTTCCAAGAATTGAAATCCTAACAAAACCATCATTACTCTACAGAGGCCTTATAATACCCCTCATAATAAGGATTGTGAAAATATCAGACGAGATCGCGATCGCGGCAGAATCCAAGGGCTTCGATCCCGGTAAGAAACCGAAAGAAAGCTTACAATTTGACTGCAGGGACTTTACATTCGTGATTATTCTCCTAGGATTTTTCACCATTCTAAAAATAATCGAACACACTTACATGACACCCTAGTCCCACATGTCAAGGTAATGGTTGTGGTAAATTGAACATGATATCATTTGAAGATGTAAGCTACACCTACCCAAATCAAAAAGAAAAAGCCCTAGAAAATGTCACATTCCAGGTGAAAAAGGGCGAATCTGTTTTCATAACAGGTAAAAGTGGAAGTGGGAAATCAACAATTGCAAGGGCAATCATAGGAATAATACCACACATAATCAAGGGAAACCTTGAAGGTAATGTCATTGTAAATGGAAAAAACACCCGAAAGTTAACTGTTAGGAAACTCGCCGCAGACGTTGGATATGTATTCCAAAACCCCGAATCACAATTCTTCACCCTCACTGTAGACCAGGAAGTTTCACTTGGACCAGAAAACCTCGGCCTCGATGAAATCGATAAAAGGGTTGAGAAGGCGCTTCAAATGGTCGGCCTCGAAGATAAGAGATATGAGAGTGTATTTAACCTTTCAGAGGGTGAAAAACAGAAAGTTGCAGTGGCTTCACAACTTGCAATGTCCCCTGAAGTGATCGTGATGGATGAACCCACATCAAATCTAGATCCTAAAGCTACTGATGACTTTTTTAATATCCTAGGGAATCTGAGGGATAAAACATTGATACTTATTGATCACCGCACCTACAGGGTCCCTGAAATCTTTGAAAGGGTTATTGTAATGGATAATGGGCTGATAATTGAAGATACAGACAGCAAAAAACTCTCAGACCCCAACTTCAGAGACGAATATGGTTTAAGGAGTCCTGAAAGAGCTTACAATTTGAGTTATCCGCGAAAAAAGGATCAGGAACCGCTTTTGAAGGTTTCTAGTGTATCATACAGTTATGGGGATGGTTTTTCAGTTGAAGATGTTAACTTTGAACTTGGTGAAGGGGAAGTCCTTGGGATCGTTGGATCTAACGGCTCGGGAAAAACGACAATTGCAAAATTGATCGCAGGACTCCTGAAACCCGACAAAGGAAGAATTGAACTGAAGGGTAGTGTAGGTATGGTGATGCAAGATCCAGATCATCAGCTCTTCATGGATACTGTGGAAAGGGAGCTTACCTTTGGACTGGAAGATGATAAGCTTCCACTTGAAGTTATAAAGAGTATGGATCTCAGGCATCTGATGAAAAGGCACCCCCACTCACTCAGTGGCGGGGAAAAACAGAGAACACTAATATCAGTGTTTCTTGTAAAAAAGCCCAATCTCCTCATAATGGATGAACCAACAACTGGAATGGACTTGGAGAACATGAAAAGGCTTGTAAACTGGATAAAGAAACTTAAAAGGATGGGCCTGTCACTGATAATAATATCACATGATCTTGAATTTCTCGATATGGTCGTTGACAAGATCCTAATACTCAAAAATGGACGCCAAACATCTGATGTAAATTCCATGTTCACTTAACCAGCAAAAAAATATAGGGAGGTTTTTATTTTGAATAAAGTGCTGGCAATCACCACAATAAATAATACAATATCCCTCAAGGAGGCTCTGAACAAGATAAGGGACAAATACGGGAACATCCTAAAAATCAAGAAAATATACCTTGACAAATACCAGGACCCCAAAACGCCCCTAGATGATATAAAAAAGGATATCATAGAATCTGATGTTATCCTAGTTGATATAAGGGGTGATGAGCGCCTAGGCAGAGAACTACCCCGCCTATTAGCCGGTGAAAAAAAGACAGTGATTTCATTGGTCTGGGGGAGCCAAAGGATACTCAGTCTTACAAGGATGGGTAAACTAAACATAGACAATCTCATCAAAGAATTCCAAAAGAAAGGAATAGATATCGACCCCCTCATCAGAGAGGGTGAACTTAAAAATATAATAGAAATCCACGGGTCAGATGAAATCAAAGAAGACCTTAAAAGATGGCTCAGAATCCTAGAATATTATAAACAGGGCGACCCTGAAAACCTTAAAAACATGCTACTCTACACCCTAAGAGAATACTGTAACGCCAAGATAGGGAAGATACCCAAACCAGTTAAAATGCCCAAATATGGACTCTACCACCCATACAAGGGAATCTACGAGGACCTGGAAGAGTATAAGGCCGCTTCCGCTTTTAACCCGGAACTTGACACTGTTGGCATACTATTCTATAGTGGAATGCACTTTGATGATACAAGACCACTCGTAGAATCACTTTACGAAAATCTTTATGGTAAAGTAAATTGTATAATGGTATTCTCAGATGGCATCGAACACAACATCAAAGCCATGAAAGAATACATGATGGATATCGATCTTTTTGTAAACCTACAATATTTCCAACTCCATGGGGGTCCATATGGAGGGGATCCTAAAATCACCCACCAATTGCTTGAAGAAATCAACGCCCCTTATCTTATATGTTTAAGGGGTTATGAGACAGACCTTGATGAATGGGAGACCAGTGATGAAAGTCTTAAACCAATGGAAGTAATATTGGCCGTGACTTTACCTGAATTGGATGGTGGGATTGAACCCTTTTTCACGGCGGCTATGCGGACAAAAGATGACAAGGACCTTGGAGAGGTTAGGATCGTTGAAGTAGTCCCTGAAAGGATGGAGAAATTCTCCAAGAGGATCCTTAACTGGCTAAAACTCAAAAATAAGAAGAATCATGAGAAAAAGATCGCCATAGTCATCTATAATTATCCCCCAGGCGAGGGCAATCTCGGGAATGCAGGATACCTCGACGTTTTCAAAAGCCTTGAAAGGTTCCTTAAAAAACTCAAAAAACATGGATACAAAATTAGGATACCAGAAGAGAACCTTAAGGACCTCCTACTAGAAAATGGTATTATAAACACTCCAAGATACCTTAAAAGGTCGGGTCATCATCTCAACATAAAAGAATATGCTAGATGGTTCAAGGAACTCCCAGAAAAAATCCAAGAGAATATCATAGAATACTGGGGTGAACCCCCAGGAAATATAATGACAGACCAAAAAGGGATAACATTACCCATACTCGACCTTGGAGGAGTCTACCTTTGTGTGCAACCTTCAAGGGGGGTTCATGAGGATCCGGAAAATTACCATAGTAAGGATCTACCCCCACACCATCAATATCTAGCATTCTACCACTACCTCGAAGATGTCCTTAAAGTAGATGCCATAATACACTTTGGCATGCACGGAACCCTCGAATTCACCCCAGGCAAAGAAACAGGCCTCTCAAGCTCATGCTACCCAGACCTCCTAATAGGCACAATCCCCAACCTATACTACTATTGGGTGGGTAACACCTCAGAATCGACCATAGCCAAAAGAAGATCCTATGCACTCTGTATCTCACATGCATCACCTCCAATGAGACCATCAGACCTATACGGAGAATATCTAATACTCGAAGACCTCCTAGAAGAATACAAAGAAGACGAGGGAGAAGAAACCCTCAAACTCATAAAAGAAAAGGCCGAAACATTGAACATGCCTACAGATTTGGACGAAATCGAAAAAGAACTCCACAGGATGAAAAAACGTCTAATACCATCAGGATTGCATTATATGGACAGAGAATGGAGCCTGGAAGAAAAAATAGATTACCTATTAGGGGTTTTGAGATTTGACAGGGAACATCCATCAATACTCAAAATACTATCCAAAAAACTCAAATTGCCCCCAGAAAAATTGGAAAAAGAAGCCAGAAAAATACTAAAAAATATCCTAGAAGATAAAATCCCAGAACACCTCCCAAAAGACTACATAGAATGGGTGAAAGAACTCTCAAAGACCATTAATTTTTCATCTGAGAGCAAATCACTCATAAAAGCCCTAAATGGAGAATACATCAAACCCAACAAGGGAGGGGACCCCATAAAAGATCCAGAAACATACCCAACAGGCTATAGTATGTTCGCATTCGACCCGATGAAAATACCAACAGTAGCATCAGAAAACAGAGGCCGCAAAGCCGCAGAACTCCTAATCAAAGAACACTTAAAAGATCATGGAGAATACCCCGAAACCATAGGGATAATCCTATGGGGGTTCGAAACCCTCAAAACCGGCGGGGACACAATATCAATGATACTAGAACTCTTAGGCCTCCGCCTAACAAGAAAATACGGGCCATGGGTCAAAAAATTCGAGGTAATACCCCTTGAAGAGCTTGGAAGGCCCAGGGTCGATGTGGTAGTGAACATCTGCGGGATATTCAGGGACACGCTAGGCACACAGATAGACCTACTAAACCGGGCATTCAAACAAGTAGCAGAACTCAACGAACCAGAAGACATGAACTACATAAGAAAACACTACCTTGAAGACAAATCCCTCGCAAGGATATTCGGACCTTCACCAAGCGAATATGCCACCAACCTCCCGCAACTCGTCGAAAACAGCTCATGGGACGAAGAAGAAGAATTATCAGACGCCTACAGGGATTGCATGTCCTATGCATACCTCCCAGATGGCATAAAAAGAGAAGATGAAATCCTAAAAAGGCAACTGGCCCGTGTAGACATTGTAACCCAAGAAAGAGATAATGTTGAATATGAGGTCACAGACCTTGACCATTACTATGAATTCCTCGGAGGACTTTCAAGTTCAGTCAAAGCATGTAAAGGCGAAGAAGCCACTATAAAAGTCATAGATTCAACCGAAGAAGAAATATACATCGAAGACCTTAACAAGACAATTGAAAGAGCCGCAAGAACCCGCATACTCAACCCCAAATGGTTAGATGGCATGCTAAAACACGACTTCCACGGTGCAAAACATATCAGGGACAGGATAGAACATCTACTAGGATTCTCAGCCACCACAGATAAAGTTGAAAACTGGATATATGAGAACGTAGCAGACAATTTAATACTCAACCCAAAAATGAGAAAGAAACTCCTAGAAAATAATCCCTTCGCCACCATCGAAATCGGCGAAATATTACTTGAAAGTGAAAGAAGAGGATACTGGAAAACCTCAAAAGAAAAAATCAAAAAAATCAGGGAAACATTAATATCAATAGAATACAAACTCGAGTAAACCACCACACAAAGACTTTCTAGTTTCTTCACAGCTGAGACCCCCCCCATGAATTTTGCAACTTCGCACCTCACCCATTAAAAGAATACAAGGGAAACTACTCCCTCCAAATTTTTTCAAGGCGGTTAAAATGTTACTCTCAAAGCTTCCGTATCCACCCTCTTATCAGAAAAGAAAGGGCCTTTGAAGCAACATCAAAAAGGGGGGGAAAATTTTAACTCCATCACATATTTTTATATGGGACTTCTAAAATAGTATGGAAAGGTGTCCCCCCACAACTTTAAATAGGAGAAAAATCTGGATCCCAAAAAGGGGTGTATCCTCTAAAACGCGGTAAAGGGATGTGAAAATGAGGTTTAAGTGTATTATAGCGGGCCTAGGTGGGAGGTTGGCTCGTAGCATAGTCAGGCTAGGAAGAGGTATGGGTAGAAGTTTCCCAGGCTACCTATTCCTTAAGATAGGTGGGCTTGATTGTCTAAGGGAACTTTCAAGAAAATCAAAGATTGGTAACATACTAATAACTGGGACTAATGGTAAAACAACAACCACAAAAATGTTATGCCTACTTTTAAGGAAAGATGCTTCAGTTTCATGCAATTTTGACAGTAACACAGTAAATGCTGTTGCAACCGGACTGCTCGGGGAAAAAGCCGATTTCGGAGTATTTGAGTATGGTATTAGGACGGCTAAATATTCAATGCCAGATACGGTCTCTCAATATGTGGATCCCATAGGCGTGATATACACCACAATATCAAAGGAACATACAATGGTCGCCGGGAAGAAAAACCCATTCAAAGAATACTTCAATGCCAAGAGATTACTCTCAGCCCCGATGAAAAAAGGTGTTATAATCTGTAATGCTGATGACCCCAGGACAGCCTACATTGGAATGGAAAAAGAAAAGGACGCCCATGTAACATATTACGGTTTTGAAGCGGACTTGGAGGATCAAAAACCCACAAGCGCCCCTGTATATTGTCCAAGATGTGGGGAGAAACTAGAATACTCCAAGAGATACTTGAATCATCGTGGAATATACAAATGCAAATGTGGCTTTTCACGGCCCAAACCGCACGTCAAACTAACAAGGATATCCAAAGAAGACAATAAATGGAAGGTGGAAATCAGAGCGGAAACATACAATTATACAAGCCAAAGGGAAGTTTCAACAATGCTCAGTTTAGAAATTCCAATTTTTGGCGTGCACAACCTTTATAATCTCCTATGCGCTTCCACAGCCTATATCACATTCACACCCCACCCAGAAAACATAGAAAACACTTTTATAGAAGCAAGCAGAGAACTTGAAGATTTCAGTTTACCACCAGGGAGATTCGAAATTTTCAAGACAAAGGACAAGATCGTTGGTATAGGTCAAGGGGACAATGGAGACGCGCTAAAAGTTAACCTCCAGGTCCATCCCCTAGAGGACATGACCCTAATCTACACAACCCCTGATAAGGACGAGGATGAAATATTCCAGGACCATCTAAAGGTTATCTTATCAGCCAAGCCCAAGAAAGTCCATGTTTTCCCGGGGCGAGAATCAGTTCCCGCCGCCAAAGAATACTATGAAACTATCAGAGAATATTTCGACTCTAGCTTCCATCCAATATCAAACAAGGACATGGACAAGAAAATAGATGAAATCCTCAAGATTATAAAAGAGTCATCTGCCAAGTCAGTTATGGTCTCAGGTTGCGGGCCTGAACACTTGCTCTGGGCCAGGCTAAAATCAAAATTTAAATCAACTATAGGATGACTAGCTTATTTTCGGGTGGAGGAACACCTCCAAATGTTTATAGAAATGTGTTTTATCAATTACTTCCCTTAGTGAATGTTTTTCTAATTTTTGGGATGCCATAGACGCTTTAGCGCATTTGAGGTCGCATCCTTCACATCCGAATCTTGCAGGGTCCGGGAACAGGAAATAACATGGCACTTCCATGTTCACATGTTCTTGTAATCCCTTAACTGTTAATCCTTTATCAACCAATTCTTCTAATCTTTCTTTCATCTGCGGATGCTTCACAAAAGTGTTATATAAAATCTTCCCTATTTTCGTCATGAGTTTTCTCCTTTTAGATTATGGATAAAAAAAAATCCTTTTCATCTCTTATTATATCCCACATTGTATATAAATGTGTCCTCAGTTTCTCAACGGAAAATTTTGGTGGGCGAAAACGCTATTCAATTCATAATAGTGGATTTTATGCTCACATTAATGGATTGGTCGCCACAAATTTACAAAAATTCATCGGTTAATGAGCATGGAGATCACATACTGGAGGGCTTATATGATTAAGCTACTTTCTATCTTAAGAACTTAAAAGGGTTTTTTTCCAAAAAAATATTTGCAAAAAAGGAGGAGAATATATATTAAGTTAAATTTAAATTAGGTTAAATAAGATTCTGTGGATGAAACTTATTAGAGACTTGGTTAAGAAAAACTATTTTCATGGAATGGGAGGAATGGGACAGTGAAAAGAGTATTTATCACCTGCGCACTTCCATATGCAAATGGTCCAACACACCTTGGACATTTAAGATCAACATACATACCAGCGGATATATACGCCCGCTACAATAGGATGAAGAACAGAGATGTTTTATTTGTATGTGCAACAGATGAACACGGAACCCCAATAGCCGTCAAGGCCGAGAAGGAATCAAAAGACCCAATTGAGGTGGCGACACACTATTATAAGATGATCCGCCGCGACCTTGAAGCATGCGACATATCATTCGACAATTTTTCACGCACAAGCAACCCATTACATCACAGGATAGCCCAGAAATTCTTCCTAAAACTTTATGAAAAAGATTTCATCTATGAAAAGGAGATAAAACAATTATATTGCAGCGAATGCCAACGATTCCTCCCGGACAGATACGTTGAAGGCGAATGTCCATACTGCGGGGCCGAGGGCGCCCGTGGAGATCACTGCGAAGCCTGCGGCAGACATCTTGAACCTCTACAATTAATAAAACCTAAATGTATGATCTGCGGCTCAGAACCTGAAGTTAAAGAATCTAAACACTACTTCTTCAGGTTGAGCAAATTCCAGGACAAACTCCTTGAATGGATAAAAAACAATGAAAAACTACCCGCAAATGTTAAAAATTATGCGCTCCAATGGGTAAAAGAAGGTCTAAAGGATTGGATACTTACAAGGGACATGGAATGGGGCATACCAGTCCCCCTCAAGGAAGCCAAAGGAAAGATAATATATGTATGGGGTGAAGCATTCCTAGGCTATATCTCATCAGCGGTTGAATGGAGCGAAAAAACAGGCCAGGACTGGAAAGAATACTGGGAAGATACCGTGGTGCACTTCATAGGCAAAGATATAATCTATCATCATGCGATTTTCTGGCCAGCGCTCCTCATGGCCTATGGTTGCAAACTCCCAGATTATATCATAGCAGGGGAATACCTTTCCCTTGAGGGTGAAAAGATGTCCACGAGCAAAAACTGGGTTGTATGGACATCAAATTTCCTGGAAAATTTTGAAAGCGACATCCTAAGATATTATCTTACAATAAACGCGCCCCTTACAAGGGACACCGACTTTTCATGGGACGACTTCCAGAGAAGAGTAAATGATGAACTAGCAGACATCCTAGGCAACTTCCTGCACCGGACATTCTCATTTACCAACAGATTCTTCAATGGAAGAATACCAGAAGCCAAGAACCTTAAAGATGAAGACTTAAAAATCCTAGAAGAGATAAAGAACGCTAAAGAGGATATCGAGGATGCCATCGAAAGATTCAATTTCAGGGAGGGTCTCGTGAAGATAATAGGCCTGGCAAAAAAAGGTAACAAATACTTCAACGACCAAGAACCGTGGAAAAACGTCAAAGAAGATCCTGATAGGGCTGCGGCTTGCATATTCACCTGTAACCAATTAGCCAAGGCGATCGGGGTGCTGCTACTCCCCTATATGCCTAGAAAGTCCAAGGAGATATTAAAAACCCTCAACATAGAAGATGATCTCTTATGGGATGATTCTATCAAAACAGTTGAAGCCGGGCATAAAATCAGAAAAGCCAAACCATTATTCGCCAAGATCCAGGATAAAATCATAGAAGAAGAAAAGCGCAAACTCCACCAGAAAACAAGAACCAAAGAGGTTACAATAGACGATTTTGCCAAATTAGACTTGAGAGTAGGTAGAATAATAGAAGCTTCTAAGGTTAAAGGATCAGATAAACTATTAAGGTTAAAAGTTGACCTAAATGATAGAACCATCCAAGTAGTGGCTGGTATAGGATCAAAATATCAGCCAAGGGAACTGCCAGGAAAAAAAGTCATCATATTAGCTAATATAAAACCCACAAAGTTATTCGGCATAAAATCAGAAGGCATGATACTTGCAACAGCAGAAAAGATGGGATTATTAACAGTAGAAGATGGAGAAATCGGCGAAAAAATAAAATAAACCCTACAATCTCATATAGTGGATTTAAATGGAGGAACCAGCCCTCATAGCAAAATCTGAAAAATTCCTAGAAACAATAAAAGCCAAGAAGATAAACATAGATGACATCATAAAACCAGAAAGTTTCATGAAAACATACCTCTATCTCAGATCTAACCTAAGACTACTCCAAAAGATGAAAGAAAAGATGGAATTAAAAGGGTTCAAATCACCCTACCGTTCAGTGGCAATCTACGGCCCCCCAATAAAAGAGATGAAAGTCGAAGACCTGCATGACATAAGAAGACAAACACAATACTTTAGGATGAGGGCCTCAATTAGAAAGAACATACTAGACCGGGTGAACTCCGCCATATCATCACATAAAATAGCATTAGGCCACCTAGAAGAATATTCTCTTCTGACCTGTAAAAGATGCGGGAAAACTTTCAGAATCAATGAATTATCAGAAAATAGACTTAAAAATTTTAAATGCGAATGCGGCTTTAAACTCGAGCTTAAATTCGATAAAAGGGCTGTTAAACGCCCTGAGATAATCCCATACTTGCCACTCTCAGGAGATTATATGGTGAAAATATCCCAGTTAAGTCCATGGGCCAGGGAATCATTTAAAGAGATAATAGGACTCTTGAAAAATGAGAGAAGGGGTGTTATAACCTCTGCGACTATGATAGTTAAAATCCTCGAATCTGGGCGGTGGATTAGAAAAAAGATTACAATCGAAAATATTGACAACATCGACTATGAAAAAAAAGTGAAAGAGGAATACGGCCCACATGCAAGGATAGAATTCATCCAATTTCATCGCAAAAAATCTACTATAATAAATGATAGGCACATCAGAACAGCGCTGGCACTAGGCTACTGTGGATTCGCCCAGGATCTCATAGCCAAGATAGAAGATGATATATTCAATAGAACACTAAAAAACCCCCAGAAGGTTAAAAAGTATGATAAAATATTAAAAGAGGCCAGAAGATACTCACCACCCTTTATAAGAGAAAGTAAAGAACTCGAGGAAATCCGCGAAAAAAGACTAGAAGAGCTACTCATCCAAGAGGGCCTAGCAGATAAAAATGGAAAACTAAAATCTGAGTTGAGAGCTGATCTAAAATCTAGGGACAGTATAATAAAGGATATATTCTCGAAGATCCCCGCAACCTTGATATTATGGGATATCATATGCTATTATCTTACAACATCCTATGATAGAAGAAGTAAATATGCAGGTCCATTCCCCGGCCTAGGACCAGTCCTAGACCGTAGACAAGCCGAAACATTTAATAGGATGGATAAGGAAGCTATCAGACTCCTCAGAGAATATGGAGAGAAAATATTCTATATAGAGAACCCGCAAAGATTATTATTGAAAAAATTCGAGATAGAAGAGCGAATAAAAGGCCTGCACATGAAAATCGATCCAAAGGCCTTCGGAGCCGCCCTAGTCAGCCTAGAATCCGATGTTGATGAAGAAACATGTGCAAGTGTGTTCTCTGTTACATTAGACCAATTAAAGAGAGAAAAGGAGAATATAAAGACCCTTGGCAGGCCTTCAACAGACAAGGCCAGGCTCTTCATGGAAATGATCAAATAAATGTGATCATATTGGCGAAAAAAGTACATGTAAACCAACACTTAACCTCGCGTAAAATAATAGAAATATTAGAAAAGAACCCAGACCTTGAAAAGATCACATGCCCACCAAGCATCTATAATAGAATCCCATCAAAATACCTGGAAGCCCTCAAAAAACTAAACATAAAAGTGGAACCCCTACATGGAAGAGCGCGAAAATACACAGAAAAGGATGTGAAGCTGATCAGAAAACTCCTAAGTGAAGGCAAAACCCCGAAAGAGATAGCTGGCATAACAAAAATACCCCTAAAAAGCATATACTACCTCAAAGGGGATATGAAACTTAAAAGAGGGCCTAAACCCAAATATGATAAGAGTACAAGGATCAAAGTGCAGAAAATGGCAAGTAATGGCATGTCACCGAAAAAGATAGCTGAAAAATTCAACATACCCTTAAGAACAGTCTATTATATAATCAAAAAAGGATGATAGTATGTTACCAGTCGAATTTAACAATGTATTAATAGTATCTGTTATATGTCTCATCGTGGCATTTTCATCAACTTATCTTGTAATGCCAAGATTAATAAATAAACTGAGAAATGCTAACGTGGTTGGAAAAGACTTGCATAAACTCTCCAAGCCGATAGTCGCAGAGATGGGTGGAATCGGCATACTCTTCGGCTTCATAATAGGAATGTTCATAGCCATCTACACATTCCCAAAACTCCACTATGAACTCATGGTAACCCTACTCGTCATCCTACTCGTAGGTATTGTGGGTATGGTAGACGACCTTGTAAGACTCTCATCAAAAGAAAAACTTTTCCTCTTATTCCTAGCTGGACTACCACTTATATGGGTGGCGCCACCCAATGTAGGGATAATCTATCTTATAAGCATGCCAATAGCAGTTTCAATCGCCTCAAACCTTACCAACATGCTAGCAGGCTTGAATGGGATCGAATCAGGACTTGGATCTATAGCAATGATCTCCCTCACAGCATCCTGTATAATAATGGGAAAATATAATGTTTCCCTTATCACCATGACAATGTTAGGATCGCTACTGGCCTTTTTAATATACAATCGTTACCCTTCACGTGTATTCCCAGGAGATGTTGGAACACTTATAATAGGTGCATGTATAGCAGCCGTGGCATTCATAGGCCGCATAAAAAGCATAGCATTCATCGTATTATTACCTAATATAATAGATTCTCTCCTAAAATTTTATAGTGCAGGTGTCATGGAAAGACATAAACATGCCCCAACCAAAGTGACGGAGGATGGTAAACTCGTAGCCCCCCCAGAAGGGTTCAATTCTCTTATAAGATGGATACTTAGAAGGCCTATGAAAGAAAAACATGTGGTGCTCATTGTATGGTTTATAGGAATATTATTCGGTTCACTTGGGATACTATTGGCCTTTATATTACCCCTTGATCCCATATAATGAATTAAAAATGTCCATAGTAAGTTTAGAGGCTTCTGAGTCATCTATATCCTTGAACAGTTTAAGGGCTGTTTTGAAATTCTCTAAAGACTCTTTTTCATCTCCTCTGATGAAGTATAGGACGGCCAAGAAAACATTCACAGCCCCAAGTGATTTCTTATCCCCCATTTTAACGAATATCTCCTCTGCTTGTTTAAAATAGTTAAAAGCCTCCTCATAATCCCCTTTGTCGAATGAATAGGTTCCGAGGAATAATAGAAGAAAAGCTTCACTCAACTCATCATCTATTGCACTAGCTATTTCCAGGGCTTCCTTCACCTCTTCAACAGCGCTCTCAGAAGGATAAGATTCATATAATGAAACATTTTCTAAACGTCCAACTAAAGCCTTCAATTTGGGGAGTATGCTCTTAACATTAACTTCGAACTTTCTCACTTCACTGGTTTGAGGGGTTTCTCCAAGTTTTTCACGTAATTTAGCTAACTCTATAGCTTCTTTCATCTTCTCAACTTCACTTATTTTCTCCTTCATCTCATCTCGAAGGGGTGATTTGATTGAAGAATAAATCTTGAACGCCTCCTTGAAATATTCAAGGGCCGTGTCTATTTCCCTTTTATCTAGGTATACTTCACCCATGGAATCAAGCACAAGAGCCTCAAGCTCCTTATCATCCATTTCTAGGGCTAATTTAAACGCTTTTTCCAGATATTCCTTGGCATCTTCATGTTTACCCCTATCAAAATAGGATCCCGCGATGTTTATTAAAATATCGAACGTTTCCTCTTGTAATTCCTGGAGACGTTCGAGATAGTGCTCCAATGACTTCTCCCTTTTAAATATATCGAATAAACCTAATATTAAAATTATCATCCTTCCAAACCCCAATATTTGATTCCTTCGCTTGTTATAGTATATTTAGCCGACCTTTTCCCAGTAGAGGACTCTACCTGGATGTTCTCTCCATCAAAAAATATTTTCAAATCAACCAACTCCATTAATGAACTTTCAAATTGAGGTTCAACAGTACCTGTTGTATGCACAACCAATCCTATGCCATTCGCTTCGCTTACACGAGTCTTATAGGCTTTCATGAGTCTCAATACAAGATTTGGCGGGTTAAATGCAAAGATAATTGTGAGTGAATCTAGCACAGCTCTAAATTTGGACGATTTCCGAAATAATTCACGAGTCCCCACACCCACCTTCACCATAAGATCTGCAAGGTTTTGGGCTGATGAAAACTTTACCGACGCGGAATCCTCAACTTTAATACCCGCCAGGCGAGTTAAAAGGTCTATTATGTAAACTTCACCATTTTGGATATGTGGTTGTAGAAACCAATTAAATTCCATCATCCTCTGTTCAAGTTGCCTTGACCCATAATCAGCCGCTATATACAAACAAGGTTCGCTGCCCTTAAGACCTGAATACAAAAATTGATAACAGAATATGGATTTACCCACCTTTGGAGGGCCATAGATAAGTATAAGATCTCCTGGCGTTACATCTCCAAGAAGATCCTCAAAACCAATCACATCATAACTTTTCATGCTTATCACACAAACTATTCAACTATCATGCCATTGGAGGTTATATTATAAGAGGCTGTTATCTTACCACTCCCAACCATCGCCTCTATGGTAAGCTTCTCCCCATCAAGGTGGATTATATTATCCACAATGGCTTTTAACATGTTCTCTACCTTTGAATCCGCCGAACCCTCTGTATAGGTTACAATGGCCGTACCCCCACTCTCTTTTATACGCATTATATATACAGTAAGCACCCTCACAATTAAGAGCTCGTCATTAAATGCCATAAGTGTCGTTAAAGAATCAAGAACAGACCTGAAACGATGCGACTTTGATGCTATCTGACGGATAGCCATCCCCAACTTGACCATTATATCTGTGGGATTATGCACAGAAGATGGGAAATAATTGTCTCTACTTTCAACTTCCAAGCCAGAAATTGTTGATATCGCATCTATAATATAAAAATTCTCGCGATATTCATCGAATTTCCAACCAAAATTGGATATACTCCTCTCTAGTTCGTTTAGACCATAATCTGCGCTGATATAAAGACATGGTTCGTCACTACGAAAACCTTCATATGCGAATTGATAACAGAATATGGATTTCCCAACCTTTGGCGGGCCATAGACAAGTGTAACGGTATTCTCGGCTAAAGATCCTCTCTCTTCTCCTATAAGCTCATCTAAGCCAGGGATCCCTGATGCGATCCTTACAATCATTCAATCACCATAGAGAAGTCCTAAAAGAGCATCTAAGGCGTCAGTAACCCCCTTTCCCTCGGTTACTATCGCTGGTATGATTGGGATGTCCTTGCCAAGTTTCATTTTTTCACGTATTTCCTCTGGGGAAAGCGCTCCGGACAGGTCTTGTTTATTCGCAACCAGAACTTTTGGTATGGCTTCTGCCCTCGTCTTCCTTATCATCTCCTTAGCCCTTCCAAATGTTTCTGGGGCTGTTGAATCAACTATTATGAAAGCCCCGACCGATTCCCTACCTAGCACATCTAAGAGCAAGTCGAATCGCTCCTGGCCTGGTGTGCCGAATATATCCGCTATAAAACCTTTATATTCGAGGTGTCCTATATCTAATGCTATTGTGGTGGGGAAAGCTGATAAAGCTTTCCTATCAACAGAAACTGACCTTTTCGATATCCTTTTCACGAAGGTTGATTTGCCCGCGTTATATGGTCCTGTGACTAGTATCTTAGGTATGTATACTTTAATACCGCCTGGTTGAACCACGAAGAATAAGACCATGGTATTTGATGGTTTTGACCAAGAAGAATGGGCTACCATGAAACCCTGGCCGATTATAACCCTTTCCTCTATCGTTTTGACTTCAATTACGCAGTCCATGGATCTTTTAACTTTTTCTACTAGTCCGGTATTATAGTCCCATTTTGTGAATAGATAGATTAGGCTCGTGTTGTGTTTTTTACCATGCAGATTCCATTTTTTTATAATCTTTATCGTCTCATCTTCTCCAAGATAATCTATTATGGTTGAAAGATTATTTATGACACCTATGCCATCTGGCACATCCTCTATAGCCTCCATGATCACCTTTTCCATCTTTGAATAGTCCTCGATGGTATATTTTGCAGTTGATGGCAATCCCAGGAATGGTGAACTTCCATCAACGAAGAATGCATCGCCATTTTCAAGGAATTTTTGAAGATCCCAGCCATAAGAGTTGAATTCGTAGGTTATCGTTTCGGGTTCGGCCACGTTTGTGTATATAAAACCTTTATCTCCATCTTTTAATCGTCCGTGTAACATCTGGTATCCGAACGCCTCTGAATCCACACCTGGAACGGCGGAAAACATTACAGAGGCGTTATCTATTATACCGCCACCTAATATATCATCAAGTTTGGGGATGTAGGTTTTCTTCATTTTTCACATCTCCTTGAGGATTTCATCGACTTGACTTGCCCTAGTTTCCATTTCAACGAGTAAAAGTCCCAGTTGAGCGTCTGGTTCTGCGAGTGCTGTGAAAATAGCCTTTTCACCCGCAGGTTTTAGGATTATTATACCCTTCTCGGTTCTTACTGTGATTTCATCCACTGCACCAGTGTTCATCTGGCCAGATGCTGCCTCAGCAGCTCCCATGATAGTTGAGCATAGAGCTGAGAATATCCTCGCGTCAACGTCTGGGGGTGTGCGTGCATTGATAAGAAGACCTTCCTTGGACACTATTCCACAAGCCTTTATCTGCCCTACCTGCATGAAACCGGAAAGAACATCATCTAATTTTTCTTTTTTTGTTTTAGTCATGGATACACCCAAAAAAATTTATTTTATACATATAGGGATCACCTTTATTTGATCCAAGTTTATTGGAGTATGGAATATGTCTGTTATTTTTTTCTTTTTTATTATAATAGTGATTTTCGCTTTTTTTTATATCCATTTCACATCTGATGTTGTGAACATGTAGTTATATGAGAATGCTGGATTGTAGAAGTCATTAGTTATATTCTCTGTTTTAAATGTTATGCAAATATTTTTTCGCATATTATAATTTATCCGATCTCCAAGTGAATTCCTATAATCATATGGGATTTCCCTTTCTAGATGGGCATATGCTATGAGTCTAATTTTATATTTTCCATATGTTTCATTGTAGCCTTCATCTATAGCCTCTATTTTGATGATCTGTATAGAAGATGGCTGTAAAAGCACATTCTTTCCTGTCTCATATTCATAGTATGCATCCCTTGGATAAATTGCGAGTTCATCCATATTAGCTCCTTGGATGGCGCCATCCCTTGCAGCTGCGATAGCCATATCCAACTCCAAAGTATCACCTAAAAGATAGGATCCTATAATAAGCGCTGGGATGATAAAACCCAGAATAAGAAGATATTCAGCGGTTATTTGCCCTTTATCCATCTTATTCAGCCTCTATCATTATAACAGTCCTATTATTTTCTCTAAGATTTTTGATCTTATAGGTGGTGCCAGGTTTTAAGGTTATTGCTCTATTGTTTCCATGAGAATCTGTCAATATACATGGGTATATAGGAGATTTGCCATGCCTTCCATTAATGATACCATATACTCCACTGGAATTGACCCATAACTGGTAACGTGAACCATCAATATTACTAGGAAGTGTGAAGGTCATCTCGTGGCCCGGACCACCAGCCAATACAATATTAATATCACCAGCCAATTCATCCATTAAAACCCTTAAACCAGTTAAACTCCTCTCCTCGTTAGCATAGTCCATCCTATAGGAAGCCATGGAAGCTAAAAATAATATTATGAAAAATAGCCAGAGAAATGAAACCAAAAAGTCAACTGTGAAAACCCCTTTTTCACACTCCTCCATCATGATCACGGCAAAATCTATTATCCTTTCTTACTTATTATGATAATATGATAAAATATTAATATAGTCTTTTGGGAAGAATTCATATTTTACCATGGACAAAATTATAGGATAAGATGGTGGGAACATGTACAAAATAATATTATTCAGCGGAGGCCCCTATAGACTTGAAGAATTTGAAGAATATGTAGAAGATATTGGAGGTCTCGTGCTTAAAAAAGACCGTTTCAATGTCAGCAGAGGCGAGTATTTCCTAGCCGAAGAAATTAAAGCCTTGACAATAATCCCCAAGGAAGAAGAGGAACAATTAAAGGTGATCGCAAAAGAGATAAAAGGGACTGTCGATGAATTACCAGTTGACAAAGACAAAGAGGAGAGAATGCTGCTTTGCATCCTCCTACATGATTCCTTAACCAGAAACCCCCAATGGATGGGAAAAAAAGAAATAGAAGAAAAAATCATCTGCCCATGTGAAATCAAACTATGCGAAAATTCACCAGAATGTTTCAATGACATTCCAGAAGTCCTAGATGCAATGGTGGAAATGGAATTACTCGAAAAAAGAGAAAACAAAAACAAAACAGAATATAGGATACTTATCAAGTAGAAATCTTTTCCTAGGAGGCCTGGTAAGAGTTGAATGCCAATTCACTGATAATAGTTGGGATAATCCTTGTAATCTTTGGCATTTTCCTCATTTTCGCTGGTAGTATCATAGGCATGTTCACCAAGACAAAGGAAAGCCCCGAGGTTAAAACAGGCGGAGTTATAATGATAGGACCCATCCCCATAATCTTCGGAAGCGACAGGGGGATGGCCATCATAGGCTTTCTAATGGCCATAATACTAATGATAGTTGCCTACATATTATTTTATAGGGTATAGGCTCATTTGAGGAATTTAATATGAAGGGGAAAGTGTTCTTTATTGGAGGAGGGCCGGGAGACCCGGAACTTTTAACTTTGAAGGCTGTTAAGATTATGAGAGATTCTGATATAGTGATATATGCTGGTTCTCTTGTGAATAAGAAGGTTCTAGATTTTGCGAGTGATTCGGCTGAGATTTATGATAGTTCATCCATGACTTTAGATGAGATAGTTAAGGTTATGGTGGATGGTGCCAATTCTGGGAAGGTTGTTGCCAGGATACATACAGGGGATCCTTCGATTTATGGGGCTATAATGGAGCAGATGAAGGAGCTTAAAAAGAGAAGAATCCCCTTTGATGTTATACCCGGGGTGAGTTCGCTTTTCGCCGCTGCAGCCGCCCTTAAGACAGAGTTAACCTTACCCGGGGTTTCTCAGACTGTTATAATAACAAGACCTTCTGGGAGAACACCCGTGCCTAAAAGGGAGAATTTAGGGGCTCTTGCAAGTCATCGTTCTACTATGTGCATATTCCTTGGCGTCCATAAGATCGGGGAAGTTGTCAAAAGTCTAAGGGAGCATTATAGTGATGATACGCCTGTAGCGGTTGTTAAAAGGGCCTCATGGGATGATGAGAAGATAATAAGGGGTAGGCTCTCTGATATAGAAGATAAGATTAAAAGGAGTGATGTTAGGAGGACTGCTATTATCATAGTAGGGGATGTTCTTGAGCCTGGAGAATTTAAAGCTTCAAGGTTGTATGATGCCAGTTTTAGTCATGGGTATCGGAAGGCCTAGATGATTATAAGTTTAAGGTGCTCCATTTTCCCACAATTTCGGAATCTGGAGGTGAGTTCTCTTATTTTTTCAGCGCCACCTTCTAGGATGAAGATTTCAAGGCAGTTCTTGTTTTTGAGGTGGCTGTGGATTTGTGTGTTTATGATACTTTCATAGTCATGTTTAATATTGTTTACTTTATCTTCAACTTCCCTTTTGTGTATGAGGAAGAGCACACCATTAACTTCTCCTTTTATATCCATTTCTTTCATTTTTTCATCTATTAACATCCTGGATGCTGTTCTTATAATATCTGAGCGGCTTGAGAATCCCATCTCATCTTTTAAGGCGTCTATCTCTTTTAGGAGTTTTTTGTTTATTGAAATGCTGATTATAGTCATGAACAAAAACTATATTAATAAACATTTAAAAATATTACCATAAAAATTATTAAACTCTCTCGATTTTATTAATAAATTTTTTAAGGGATAAAACAAATAAAAATCTACCAATGAAAAAAACAATATTCATTCTAATCGCAACAATCACCATCATAATATGCGCCATATATATCACAAATAAAATGGGGGAAACAAACCCAGAAGAAAAAATAGTAGTCGCAGCATCAATAATGCCCCAAAAAGAATTCATAGAAGCAATCGGGGGAGACAAAGTAAAAGTCATAGTAATGGTGCCACCCGGCGCAAACCCACACACCTACGAACCCCAACCAAGCCAACTAAGAGAACTATCAAAAGCAAAAATCTACTTCCAAGTAGGCTCAGGGATAGAATTCGAAAAAACATGGATGGAAAAACTAAAAGAACTAAACCCAGAAATGAAAACAGTAAACTGCTCAGAGGGTATAAAACTCATGAAAGAAGACCCACACGTATGGACATCGCCACAAAACGCCATTATAATGGTTGAAAACATATACAAGGCCCTTATAAAAGAAAATCCAGAAAACAGGGACTACTACACCAAAAACAAGGACCAATACATTTCAAAGCTCAAAGAACTAGACAGAAAATTCAACCAAACCCTAAAAGAAAAACAAAACAAAAAAATACTAGTATACCATCCAGCATGGACCTACCTCCTCAAAGACTACAAAATAGAACAAATCACCATAGAACAAGAAGGCAAAGAACCATCACCCCAAAAACTCGCGAAAATCATCCAAGAAGCCAAAAAAGAAAATATAAAAATTATCATCATATCACCCCAATCAAATAAACAAAGCGCCCAAGCCATAGCAGATGAAATAGATGCAAAGATAGTCACCATAGACCCGCTCGCAGAAAATTACATCGAAAACATGGAAAAAATGCTACAAATCCTCAAAGACATTTAAAAGGCTGGATAAAATGGAGAAAGCAGTTGAAATCAAAAACCTACACTACAAGGTCAACAACAAAACAATCCTAGAAAAAATAAACCTCGAAATTTACAATAGAGAATTTCTAGCCATCATAGGACCCAACGGCGGCGGTAAAACAACCCTACTCAAAATGATAATCGGCCTGCTGAAACCAACCAAAGGAAACATCAAAGTATTCGGTCTCAAACCCGAAACAGCAAGAAAAAAAATAGGCTACCTCCCCCAAAGACGCCACTTCGACACAGATTTCCCAATAAACGTCTTTGAAACAGTTCTCATGGGACGCTACCACGGCCCCCTCAAAGGCTACACCGAAGAAGACAAGAAAAAAGTGGACAAATGGCTTGAAAGATTAGAAATAGACGATCTAAAAGATGAAAGCTTAGATAATCTTTCAGGCGGACAACTACAGAGAGTTTTCCTTGCAAGAGCCCTTGTAAGGGAAGGGGAACTACTACTATTAGACGAGCCCACAAGTAGCGTTGACCCCCTATTCCAAGAAAAATTCTACGAACTATTAGATGAACTTAAACATGAAATGGCCATTGTAATGGTATCCCATGATATAGGGATGGTCGCAGCCCACGTCGACAGGATAGCCTGCCTAAACCAGAGACTGTTCGCCCATGGAACCCCTAAAGAGGCCCTAGAATCTATTGAAGATGTTTATAAGTGTCCTGTAGAGTTAATAGCCCATGGGATACCCCACAGAGTCCTGAAAAAACATTAGGTGACTAGCATGCCAGGATTTCTTGAATATCAGTTCATGCAAAACGCCTTCATGGCAGCCACCCTCATTAGTATAGCCTGTGGAATGGTTGGAACCTACATAGTGGCCAAAAGGATAGTATCCATAAGTGGAGGTATATCCCACGCGGCATTTGGTGGTGTTGGTCTCGGCTATTTCCTTGGCTTAAACCCGGTGATTACAGCGATACCATTCAGTGTAATTGCGGCTTTTCTCATGGGCATAGCTACAAAGAAGGTTAAAATCAGTGAAGATACGGCCATAGGAATATTATGGTCGGTTGGAATGTCCTTGGGTATCATACTTATAAGTTTAACTCCTGGTTATGCTGCTGACCTTTTCAACTATCTTTTCGGTAACATATTAACAGTTACAAGAACAGACCTTTGGATGATGCTAATACTAGACCTTATTATAGTGGCGAGCGTGATCTTATTTAACAGAGAGTTTACAGCCATATCATTTGATGAGGAATTCTCACAGGTTTTGGGGGTTCCAGTAAATTTATTTTATCTGTTGCTTTTAACGCTTGTGGCTTTAAGTGTTGTTATCCTCATAAAAGTGGTTGGTATAATCTTAGTGATAGCACTTCTCACCATCCCAGCTGTAACCGCAAGGCAATTCACCTTCAAGATCCCCAGGCTGATGATATTATCATCAATAATCGGTATAATATTCACATCAGCCGGTTTATGGCTTTCATACATCCTTGACGTGTCCTCTGGGGCTACAATAGTAATGATACTAGCAGCATTTTTCATCATCACATATATTGGAAGGGAATTAACGTCAACCACCCCTCCCTAACGGAAGAGCCTTGTAGGCGGATCTCATGTGGTCATTGACCCCGCTACATGGGACGGGGGCAGCCTCCCACCAAGGGCAACATGAACTGACACTGTCATCGTGTACACCCTCCATCGGCTGATGCCTCCATGCTAAAAGAAAGCCCCCGTGGAGAGCCCTCTGATCATTCTAGCATGTCATTCTAATCCTTCAAGAATCAGTTACCCTCAAGTATAAAGGTTTATGGAGGTGGAAAAGTCTGCTCATCCCCCCCTCGTGGGGGGGTCTCCCAGCAGGCATTGAAGATATAATAATCATTTATTCTGAAAAGCATTGAATGGAGGGTCCTTTTATAATTATAGTTCGATTATACCATCTTTTGTGCCTACTATTACCCTGTCCACGCCCCTTGAAAATATGCCATTCTCTAGGACTCCTGGGATACTGTTTATCTCATATTCCAGTTCTGATGGGTTTTCAATGGACCCGAAATCGGCGTCGATGACGAAATTGCCATTATCAGTGATAACCGGCCCGTCCTTTGCATCTGACATTCTAATTTTGACTTTAGCCCCCATAGAATTCAGTTCTTCACATACAAGACGATAGGAGACTGGTATAACCTCTACCGGGACTGGTTTGTTTAGTCTATCTGAGAGTTTGGAATCATCCACTATAATGATGAATTCACTTGCTGAATAGTCAATTATTTTTTCTCGTGTATGGGCTGCTCCACCACCTTTAAGAAGGTTAAGATCCTTGTCAACCTCATCAGCCCCGTCAACGGCAATATCAACATCATGCTCTGTTATACTTGTAATGGGAATCTCCCAATCTCTCGCAAGGAATAATGATTGATAAGAAGTGGGTATTGCCAGTATATCTAGTTCCTCTTGTTGGATGCGCATACCTACCCTTTCTATGAAGTATCGTGCCGTGGAGCCCGTGCCAAGACCAACAACCTGTCCATCTTTTATTTCTTCAGCAGCCTTATATGCAACCATCTTTTTTAGATTCATTGGAGTTTCACCATTATGCTAAATGATTTTAAGGATGACTTTATTTAATTTGTAGCCTTTTTTGCATTCATTGGCCTTGCCAAGATTTTTAATAATTTTACATTTATCTGATGTTTTTAATCCTTCTGGGAAACATAAGCTTCTCATATCACATTCTTCATCACATTCAGGGGCTTCGAATAATATTATGGACCCTTCGAATGCCTTTTTAGCGTCTATGAGCGCTTTTATATTGGCTTTCTCCACTTCAACGACTTTTACTTTTCCATCTTCATGTATTGGACATGGATGTTCTGTGTCTTTCACTTCTTTTATGGTGTAGATCCTGCCCGCCTCTAAAGGGTTGATACATACTGATTTGTATCTGCAATCTTCACAAGCCTTCGCCGGTTTATTGTAGATGAAGTTTAGTCCTTTCTTTGCAAGTTTTTCTCCTATTAATGTTATCAACTTAGATCACTTCCGTCTTTTTCGCGAGTTTCTCTGCAGCTTCCCTCGTAAGACCCCTATCTCCTAGGATGGTATATCTTTCCTTACGTATGGTATGGGCCTTTGTGAGGGCCTCTATTATATATTCAGGTTCTATTCCGAGTTCATATGCTGTTGTGGGCGCGTGCATTTTTTTAAGAGCGTCTTTTATGAATTTCCAGTCGCCTCCATGCAAGTGCATCATCATTATGGTGCCGACACCACATTGTTCGCCGTGAAGTGCTGGTTTGGGCGCTATACTGTCGAGTGCATGGCTGAATTTGTGTTCGGATCCGCTTGCTGGTCTGCTGCTCCCTGCTATACTTATGGCTATGCCACTGCTTATAAGAGATTTCACAACAAGGCGGGCGCTCCTTTCAAGCCCCTCCTTTATGGCGTCAGCCGATTTAATTATCATCTTAGCCGTCATTAGTGAAAGCGCCGCTGCGGATTCACTATAACGTTCATTAAGGAGTCTGTGCGCCAATTTCCAATCGAGTATGGCTGTGTAATTGGATACTATATCAGCACAACCAGAGGCAAGCAACCTAAAGGGTGCCTTAATTATTATATCAGTATCTGCTATAACACCCATAGGTGAAGTTGCCTTCATCGAAACCGAACCCTTTTCACCGTCACGGATTGATGCCCTGGGCGAGGCTATACCATCATGAGAAGCAGCAGTAGGCACGCTAATAAAAGATATACCCGCAAGGGTGGCGGCCATCTTAGCAACATCTATGACTTTGCCACCACCCACACCAAGAACCAATGAAATATCATCAAGGTTTTCCTTAACCATCATAACAGATTCCATGGAAGCCTCCTTGACTTTCATATACTCGGCTTCGAAACCCTCCAATTCAAGACTCTTTATAACATACTTACCAGCTATATTAAAAGTTCTATAGCCTGTGACAACCATCACCTTACCCTCAAATCTGAGATCTTTACATATGGTCCCTGTATTTTTTATCACACCCGGACCAGTATGTATCTCCCTCGGCAACTCTATCTTCCTAGGATTCATATCCATCACAAACAACAGCTTTAAGTAGGGAAATAAGATAATAACTTTCACCATTGAAGATCTTTATTTACTGATAAAAATATTTTTGGAGAAAATGCTAATTTCTAAAAAGAAACCCTACTCAATATAACGGTGGATGAAAATGACAAATTTCAGCGAATGGTTCCATAACATCCTAGAGGAGGCGGAAATAATAGATCCAAGATATCCGATCAAGGGCATGAATGTATGGTTACCCTACGGCTTCCAGCTACGTAAAAACACCCTAAAAATCCTCAGAGAAATTATGGACCGCGACCATGAAGAAACACTCTTCCCACTCCTAATACCAGAAGACCAACTTGAAAAAGAATCAATACACGTCAAGGGTTTCGAAGACGAAGTCTACTGGATAACCCATGGGGGACTCACAAGATTAAACAAGAAACTAGCCCTCAGACCCACAAGTGAAACAGCAATGTACCCAATGTTCTCACTATGGATAAGATCCCACACAGACCTTCCCTTACGTGTCTACCAGATAGTTAACACCTTCAGATACGAGACCAAACACACAAGGCCACTTATACGCGTAAGAGAAATCACAACATTCAAAGAAGCCCATACAGTACACGAGACCATGGAAGAAGCCGAAAAACAAGTCCAAAAAGCCATCAAACTCTACAAAGAATTCTTCAACAGCCTAGCCATACCATACCTTATAACAAAAAGGCCCCCCTGGGACAAATTCCCAGGCTCTGATTATACAATGGCATTTGACACCCTAATGCCAGATGGTAAAACACTACAAATCGCAACAGTCCACAACCTTGGACAAACATTCTCCAAAACCTTTGAAATAAAATTCGAAACACCCACAGGTGAACACGAATACGCATACCAAACATGCTACGGATTATCTGACAGAGTCATAGCATCCATCATAGCAGTCCACGGAGACGAACTAGGCCTTCGCCTCCCACCAAAAGTCGCGCCATACCAGATAATCATAGTACCAGTAATCTTCAAAGAAAAAATAGAAGAAGTTATAGGAGCTTGTAGAGAAGTTAAAAAAAGACTAGAGGATCTTGGTTTCCGCGTGAAATTAGATGATAGAGATATAAGAGCCGGGAGAAAATACTATGAATGGGAGATGAAAGGAGCCCCCATCCGCATAGAAATAGGGCCAAGAGACCTTAAAAAAGGCGTGGTAGTAGTTGCAAGAAGAGACACCAAAGAAAAGATTGAAATAAAACTAGAAAACCTAAAAGAAAAAATAGAGGAAATACTTGAAGATATAACTAGGACGCTGAGAGAAGAGGCTTGGGAAAAAATGCAAGAAAATATAAGAACAGTTAAAAACCTCAAAAAAGCAGAGAAAATAATAGAGGAAAAGAAGGGTATAATTTCACTCTCATGGTGTGGAGATGAAGAATGCGGTAAAAACCTAGAAGAAAAAATAAAATTAGACATCCTTGGGATAACCGAAACCGAGAAAAAAAGTTCCTGTATAAACTGTGGGAAAGAGGCTAACTATAAAGCCTTCCTCGCTAAAACATATTAATGGTGTAAACCATGAACCTAAGGGTCCTAATCTTAATCAGCCTTATAATAGTCTTTGCAGGAGGCTTCGGAGTCCTCTGCTACCTCAGCCAAGGAGGCATAACCCTCCAGGAAGCATATAAAAGTGGGAAGATTAATATAACCCAGATAACCTCCGCAGGCACAATCCCACATCAAGTACTCATCTCCACCAACAGTAAAAAGCCGGTGAAAGTAGAAAAAGGAACAATCCTAAACAACCCAGAATCAGAAGATCTTGTAATTGCAAGAGATGAAATAATACCCCCAGAGGGTAACAGCACAATACCAGCCTACTGTATCGAACCAGAACAAAGCGCCATTAAAGGAAGTCACCTAAACGTATCTAATAAAGCCCCCTGGATGATACAAGAGGTCATAGGATCTTCAAACCCAGAAAACCCTTCAGAAGCATTCAACACACAATTAAAAATATGGCTACTGGCAAGGGGCGGCAACCTCAACATATACACAGGAGAAGTCTACTATACAGTAAGGGCAAACAACATGTATTTCTACCAATTCAAGGATAACCTCTCATTTGCAAAAGCAGAGCTCATAGCAAAATTCAACCTCACCGAAGAACAAGTAAATTCCATAAACATAAACAGTACAATACTCGCCAGAGGAGAAAACTGGCTGGACAAAATCATGGAATTCCTTGGACTGAAATAAAAACTAGAGGATCAAAAACATGAAAATCTATGGAATCATCCCAGTATCACCATTCACACATGCAAAAACAAGACTCTCACCCACACTATCACCACCAGAAAGGGAAAACCTCCTCAAAGCCATGCTAAAAGACGTTACAAAAAACCTGAAAAAAAACGTGGATGAAGTAATCGTCATAAGCGCCGACCGGAACGTTCTACACTTCTCCCAAAGACTAGGAGTCCAAACACTCAAAGAAAAAGGAAAAACAGACCTCAACGGTGCCCTTCAACAGGCAGTTAAATGGTGCGAATCCAAATGCGACAAAATCCTTATAGTACCCTCAGATGTGCCATTACTTGGCAAAGCCAACCTAAAAAATCTAATTGAAGACGCGAAAAAATATGATGTGATAATAGCCCCGGCAAAAGGTGGGGGAACAAACGCTCTCCTATTCCCCCCAAGAACGATAAAATTGCGTTTCGGGGACTGCAGTTTCTTCGAACATATAAAAGAGGCTAAAAAGCTAAAACTTTCCATTAAAATCCATGATTCATTCTATCTTTCCCTAGACGTGAACACAGCCGAAGACCTTGGTGAAATAATACTCCACGGAAAAAACACACATACAAAATCCTACCTAGAAAATCTTAGACTAAAAGTGAAACCATCCCGGGGTGTTGAAAGACTCCAAATAGAACGAAAATATAGGAGAAGCATATGATCGCATTAACAATCGCCGGCTTTGACCCATCAGCCGGCGCAGGCATCCTAAATGATATCAAAACATTCACAGCCCTAAAAGTCTATGGGACAGCCGCCATAACAGCCTTAACAGCCCAAAATCCTAATAGAGTCGCTGATATACACCCAGTACCCCCAGAATTCATAGAAGAACAAATAGACCTGATCATGGAATACCTACCCATAGAACACGCCAAAACAGGAATGCTATACTCAGAAGACATCATAAAAACAGTCACCAAAAAGATAAAAGAATATAAACTTAAAACAGTCACAGACCCCGTGATGATAGCGGAATCAGGCTCGCCACTATCAACAAACGGAACGATAAAAGCCCTTAAAAAACACCTACTCAAAGAATGCATACTAGTAACACCCAACTTACAAGAAGCCGAAGCACTATCCAACACCAAGATAAAAACAATTAAAGACGCGGAAAAAGCCGCCAAGAAAATAGGCAAAATATGCAATGTAATAATCACTGGAGGCCACCTCAAAGGTAAAAACATACTCTTCAATGGGAAGATTAAAATCTTCGAAGAAAAGTTAATTAAGAGCAGAAACACCCATGGAAGCGGGTGCTCATTTTCAGCTGCTATACTCGCCTACCTAACAAAAGGTTACAGTCTAGAAGAGAGTATAAAAATGGCTGCAAAATTCGTGAAAGAAGCCATACGCCACGGCAGGTGGGGTACACTCAACCAATTCTGGGAACTATAACAGTTCCTCCCTCAAATCAATCGTATCCTCAAGATCGGGGCCAGTTGATATTATAGTCACCGGCACGCCAGTAGCATCCTCTATCCCCTCAATAAACCGTTTAGCTTCGCCTGAAAGCTTAGAATATTCACGGACCCTTTCACATCTTGGATATAAACGATCAACACAAGTAACCGCTATCTGTGTCGTCCCATTTATCATACATGATTCCCTTGCCATGTCCATGTCAAAAAGGCCTATTCTACGCCTCCTACCAGTAACAGTACCATACTCTTCCAATCCCATCTTCTCGGCTTCTTCCTGGCTTATCTCTGTGGGGAAAGGCCCCTTACCCACTCTAGTAGCATATGCCTTGAATACTGTTATAACCTCATCTATGCGTGTTGGACCCACACCAACATCAGCCGCGGCTGTGCTTGCAGTAGTGTCCTTACTAGTAACATAGGGGTAGGTGCCATAATAGAGTGAAAGTCCGAAGCCCTGTGAACCCTCAATGAAAACATCACCACCCTCATCAAGGGTTTTGTTTATTTCAAGGGGCACATCAGTTAAATAGTCTTCAAGTTCGGGTATCTCATGTGCAAGTTTGGCTGTTCTCATGACGCGCTCTGCATTTGCAGGCCCGCAACCCGTACCTGTGCTGCCAATTTTCTTTGATAAGTAGGCAGATGATCTGTCTTGGACTTTATGTTTTTCTTCGATGATAGCGCATCGATAATCTATGAAGGTTCTCTCTCGAACATTATATTTGCTTAGATTTTCCATTTCATCTAGGAATACTTCGGGGTCTATTAGGACACCGGCGCCGATTAACAGCTTCGCATCCCTATGAATAAAACCGGATGGTGTAAGTCTTAAGGCGTACTTTTCGCCCCTGAATTCTACTGAATGCCCTGCGTTGGGTCCTACACCAGCCCTGGCGATTATGGATGGTTTATCATAGTAACAAAGGTAGGTTATACATTTTCCCTTACCTTCATCACCCCATCCGCCACCTACTAGTACAGTACATGTCATGTTTTGATCTCCCCCATAATTTTATTCTGCCTCTCTTATATAAGAGAAGTGGTTAATAAAAATTTTTTCATCTCACTCCAGGATCATAGATTATGAAATATGATAATCTTTAGTAATCTAAAGTGTTTGATCCCCGAATTTTGGAGGAGAAATATAAAAAAAACAAGAAAAAAAGGTGGATGATTAGAGGCTTAATGTGGTCTTGTATATAGCTGAACTTTCATCTCCACCTGAGAATGGATGTTCGAATACCATTAGATCAACTTTTGCTGGTGTGCCTGCATCTATATATGAGTGTGTGCTGAATTTAATAGGTTGATCTGCCCTTGCATTGTTGATGTTCCATGCGAGAGGGTCAGTTTGTATGATATTGCCTTCTGCATCATACCATTTAAGCACGATCTCAAGATAATCGAAGTCCTTTAAGGGTGTTATCTTACCCTTTATCGTGTAAACTCCGTAGCCTTCTGGAATTAATTTCAGGTTTTCTACTTTTATGTTGCTTTCAGTTGAATTTCCAGTGTTTGATGTGCTGGTACAGCCACTTGCAGCCACTGCAAGCACCAGTAATAATAAGGGTATGATTATTTTTTTCATATTCATCCACTCACCTCCTTACAATTGCTAAAATGCCACTTATACCGAGAAAGATCGTTCCCGGGATTGCGAATGCTGATATGCTTATCAATAGCCATATAGCACTCACAATCAAGATTATACCAGCATTTCGTGGATTTCCACGCACATAAATGGCTCCGATTATACCAAGTATTGATGCTAATATTGCGCTAATGCCAAGATACAACACTTCTGATGCGAACACTGAAAACAGAACTGCGAAAAGACCGCCAAGGAGCCCGAAAATTCCTCCAATTATCCCAAGCACAAGTTCAAGCGTCCTAGAAGTTTGCGTTCCTTCAACCAATTTAATCACCTCCATTACATAACACCCATTACTATGTACACATATAATATTAAATATCTAGTATATAAATGTATCTACTATAAAATAAAATGATTAACATAACAAATATACACCATATTAAAATATCAATAACAAACAAACATGAAAATATTATATACAATCCCGAAAAAATATGATAATATCAGATATATCATGAAATAATAATATTTATCGTGATAATATCAGATATATCATGAAATAATAATATTTATCGGCTAAAAAACAGACCATGAACAAAATTTAACCATTATCGCCGAGAAGTCCCCCTTCCCAAAAGAGGATGGAATAAGAAGCGAATATATAGTTAATGGGATAAACACAACCATAGGATAAACTCAACAAGCAGGGCGCACCCCAACACCATTTAATCAAATTACCAGGAAAAAATGGTACTTGAAAACGACATAGACATACAGAAAAATCAAGGACAAAGTCAAACGGGAAACGCTCTGGCAATTGACCACCATATCCCAAGTTGAAGACACATCCCAAACCTTTGCCAAAAACTGGGCAAAGATAAGGAGATCGATATGGAAATCAAACATTTCCTCACAGACACTTGAAAGAAATCAAGAACCCACGCTACAACAGGACAACTGAACCTATAAAAAATCAGCCTGTCTAAAAAAAATAAAGGCTCGAAAAACAATAAAAAAAGCAAAGATCAGACTCGTCAGATCATATGAAAGGTCAGTGAACCAAAAAGATGACCTCCTGCACAAACTCTCCCGTTTTTACATGGACAACCGATATGATAACCGTCAAGGATCTGAACATTACATGGGACGATTAGAAACCGCAACCTTACCCAGAAAATATACTAAACGCCTCTTTGGAGCAGATTCTTTTCACATACCCTCCTACAAGGCTGCGAACGCCGATAGAAGAACAGCGAAAAGCGAACCCAAAGGGAACCTCACAGAACATACCCAAAAAAAAGTTCGGACAGAGACTATATTGCCGCATCCTCTACCCCCCAAGGCCGGGAACAGCCCAAAAGTAAAGCCTGCGGAAATGAGGGCCTCTACCCAGCCCCCACCATGATCACTGGGCAAGTCCCCCATCACTGAGGCAGGAAGCCCCCACCGCAAGAGCCGGGAATATTTAACATTACAAAAATTCCATTAAAGGATATTAAATTTATAAAAAAAGCCATCGCACCCCCCCAAAAAAATACTATAAAAAAATGATACTTTGCTAAGAGGAATATAAAATGGACATCCTAACCCACATTTTCATACCCCTAACAATAATATATTTCCTCAAAAAGGAACTATTCAACCGCTATTACGTTTTCGCCCTATCATTATTTGGCTTGCTCCCAGACTTTGACAAGGCCCTCGGGGTGCCTGGTGTTCTTCATTCCATCATTACACTAACACTATTCCTAATACCCCTTTTCATGATCGAAAAACTCACTAAAGGATCCAAGATTTATACGAGTATAATAGCCTTTTTTATATTCTCTCATCTCATCCTAGACATCCTAGATGTTTCCCCAATATTTCCACTCTACCCACTTATCAACAAGGGCCTAATAGTGGAATTTCCACTAGCAATATCATTCAACAGTTTTTCATTCATCGGCCCCCTTATACAAATAACATATGTCGAGCTTAAAACAGGCCTTAATACATATGAAGGTGTTATATCCGGTTTCGGGATTACTTCAATGCTTCTTTTCATCTCCCTATTCACGATAATCAAAAGAAGAGAAAAACAACAAAAGCAGTTAATTTGATTTTTTCCGGATCTCACCCCCCCCAGACACACGCCAAGAAAAAACCGCATAAAAAAAAGATTTTCCTCAGAGCAACATTCCTTACAAAAATCCTTAGAAATCATATAATCGCCAAGGATACTAATCATCACCTGAAAGGCAACCCCCCAAAAAATAATATAGTGAAAACAGGAATCATAAACTTTACACGCAGCGTTCAAAGCAGCAAAAAAACCTTAACAATCTAAAGTATAAGTACACCCAAAACCAACCAATGACCTTTAAAGGCGCGATTAGAAACTCAAGTACCATTGGATTCACACCATTTAGTTTAATACATGCTTTTAGATGCCCGGGCTTGAATGTAGAGGTTCAACACACTTTAGAATTTCATTTAAACGCATCATGATCATGGATCCTGGAAAGGGATGTTCGGCTTAGATAGCGCATTTATTAACATAAATGGGATCCTATTAGATCGCTAATCGACTGAAACTGTCAGTAGGGGGGCCATGCAAGCCTACGCTTACAAAGCCAAAGCACACAACAAAAAAGTGGAGGAAGAGCTACACCAAAAACTAGGACGCACAAAAAGACAGGTATACTCGTTCAATGTATTCCCAGGGATTTTCATAGACACGACTCAAAAAGACCCGACACCCACCAACAAGGAAATATAAGCCAGTGGGGTTTTTCACTATGGAAAGGTGACAGAAAAGAAATATATCGCGTTTATGATTTGAACTGGAAGCAAACAGCATGAATACGCCAAAAAAAAAAAGAACATAAGAAAAGGCAAATGTTCTTAATGATGATAGACTTCTGCAAGGAAAATTACTATACAACTAGAGAAGCCTTTGTGGAAACAATATATCGAGAGAGTATTTCGATGATAAAAAGAGGAATTAAAGAGATTACAATGCTCAAAAAAAATCACCTTTAAAAGCACGTGAAACCCCACATCAAAATAATCATTTCCACAAAGGCCAATTTGCGTACATCCTTATTACTTTTCAGTTTTCAGGGCCTATAAACAATTTTAATTTTTGAAAGTGGGCTTTTGGCTGATTTTAACAGTTAAAAGCCATAACATATGATTAGTTGGAATTTATAGGTTTTCATGGCCTCTGATTTCAAAAGAGCATCCTAAAAAAAATATGGGGAAAAATTTTATCTTGCAGCAGTAAACTTAGATGTGAATATTGTAGTCAGTGTGCTTCCTGCGCTGTTTTTAATAGCATTTGCTGGTATCGTGACAATGAATGTTTTACCCGAGTTCCAGCCGCTGTTGCGTTTATGAAGAGTTTGTTTCCGCTGATTGTTTTGGTGATGGTTTTTTTGCTGTTCCATTGGATAGTTTTACGGTTATGTTGTTGTAGCTTGGTCCTGCAAAATCTAGGGATCCCAGTTTCCAAAATGGTCTATCTAGACTTTAACCCCCTATAGGCGATTTTTACTTACTTCAAACTGCTAATTCAAGACATTTACTCCCTTGAACTCATAAGTAAAGTGCACGAACCCATGTTTTAAACCTTTAACGCGCCTGCACCTAGCCCAGATCTCAACATCCACAACCCTCCACATATTATAGAAAAAATACTCTCCATTGTAACCATCTCTAGTCACGTGCCTGCCTGAACAGACCAGACAGCAATTTTATCATCCCCTATACGCGAAAAACATCCACCCTTAAACCATTTTCTCAATTTAGAGGATCTGACGGGTTTTCTGCGCGATTCAGCCCGACTTTCAACACACCCCCCAAAACAAGAAAGAATAGGAAAGTTTTGTAAGTCCAATTCAGCAAACCAACATTCAAAGCAAGTCTTTTTAGCCTGCTCCAACTCCACATAAACTTTAAGGTTCTTTTATCCCACTAATACATTTTTATGGGTGTGGAAACTGGGTCAGAATAAATTCAAAACCTACAAGTTTTTTGACAGTGCCATTTCTACAGGGCCAAAAAATATTTAGTATTGGATAGCATATCATGAGACATGATATTTATTATTGGTGGAGCAGGCTATATTGGATCCCATGTTAATAAGTTCCTCTCAAATGAAGGCTATGATACACTAATACTTGATAATCTAAGTAAAGGCCATGAAGAACTTGTTAAGTGGGGGAAATTTATAAAAGGAGGTCTTGGAGATAAAAAACTACTTAATAGGATATTCGAAAAATATGATATAAGTGCTGTTATGCATTTCGCTGCTCTCACTGATGTGCGAGAATCCCTAGAGGATCCAGGAGCCTATTACAATAATAATGTTAAAAATACCTTGAATCTTCTGGATGCTATGATAAAAAATAATGTTAAGAATTTCATTTTTTCCTCTACTTGTGCAGTTTATGGGAATCCCCTCAAAATCCCAATAACTGAAGATCATCCATGCAAACCCATAAGCCCATATGGCCGCTCTAAGCTCATGGTAGAAGAAATCCTGAAGGATTATAGTAACTCCTATGATTTCAATTATGTTTCACTAAGATACTTTAATGCTGCTGGCGCAGACCCAGAAGCCGAGATAGGGGAATGGCATGAACCAGAAACCCACCTTATACCAATAGTCCTTGATGTCGCGGTTGGTAAGCGGGAAAATGTTGAAATCTTCGGCACAGATTATCCAACACCCGACGGCACATGCATAAGAGACTATATACATGTAATGGACCTTGCAGACGCGCATTGGAGGGCTCTTGAATTCCTAGAAGAAGATAAAAGCGAAGTTTTCAACCTTGGGAATGGTGATGGGTTCTCAGTAAAAGAAGTTATAAAAACTTGTAGTGAAATCACAGGAAAAGAGATAGCTACGATAGAAACTGAAAGAAGATTAGGAGATCCGCCACGTCTAATCGGAAGTTCAAAAAAGGCCCGTAAGATCCTCGGATGGACGCCAAATTTCACAGAACTAAAAGATATAATTCAAACAGCATGGAAATGGCATCAAAAGCTCAACAAAAAGTTCATCCAACCTTAAAGTTCAATTGTTAATATCAATACAAATATAAGCGAATGAGACACTCCTATGAAACCTGAAAAGTTCCATAGTAACTGCGATAAATCCCTTGCCAATATATATTGACGGGAATAACCATCAAAAAAAATATCACAATTAGTTGACCAAGTAACCTTAAATGTCATCAAAGTTTCAGACGCCATGCATAAGAGCATATCACCCCCATTAACCGGATTAGAAGCAGAGAATATAATAGTCGAAATATTACTGGGTTATCATAACATCGCCAAAACCTTGGATAACCCTAAAACAATAAAAACATTTACGCTGATATAGAAAATCCAGCGAAATATGGAAGAAATCATGAACAGAATCGCTCCAAAATGGAATATTATTCCCCCAGACCATAGATGTCAGCAAGACAACCCCCCAACACAGGAATAACTCATATGGCAACAACAAGCAAAATAAATTATGAGCGCCCAATCCAGGATAAAAGGATCCAAACAAGCTCTGAAATTATTACTTGGAAGAGCCAGATTATAGAGGAAGCCAAAAAAAAGGCGTAAAGAGGATGCTAAAATTCGCATGAGAAGAGCATATGATCGCGGATCCTCAATAATACTTCATGAATAAAACCATTATATGAACTTTGATACAAGATAGGGGAAACCCCCCTAACAAGAATACTTCATCCACATGAAATAACAGGAAAAAGTGAAAAAGCCCAAATTTAACCCCAAATCCCTCGAAAATGGAATCCCAACTTTTTTATTCGCAAATTAAAAAAGAGAATTCAAAAAAAGGATTAAAACCCCACATCCCCCATCAAGTAAAATAACATACACATTATTCCCAAAAAAAGAGTATAAACAGAAATTTCATTTCTAGAACAAGTCCTTAAAAAAAGTTCGAAGTCCAAGATCTTATCAGAAGATTATAAACTCATGTGAAAACCATAAGCTTAATCTTCGGATTAAAATGATCAATTTTATATATTAAGAAAGGATATACTCCTAAGAAGATTATTTGAAAAGAAGACAAAACCCACATCCTCTCAGATAATAATTGTGAGTGTGTACATAGACCCAACGGGCTTGAAAGTTTTTCTCATGACAAGTCCAGCCTTGATAAATTTGAAAAAAGGCAATTTGCCAGCCAACAAACAGATATCCATGAAAAAACGTCCCTTCGGAGGAAAAAGCTTGTGAAAAACAATATCGAAGAACTCCAAACAAAACTTTTGAAATCCGCGCATAGAGGGGATCTTGAGGGAACAGCTAAAATCCTCCTAGAATTAGGTGAAACCTACCAAAAACTTAACATGGAAGATAAAGCCCTTGAAAGTTATGAAAACGCCCTGAGACTTTATAATAAATGTGGAAACGCTTATGGTGAAGCACTTTCAATCTTTCATATTGGGACAATCTATGAAAAAAAAGGAAAACAGAAGGATGCCCAGCGAATGTATAAAAGTGCCGCTGAAAAATTTAAAACCCTCAATGACACTAAAAACCAGGCAAGGGCCATTTATCATCATGCTAAGATATCTGAGGAACAAGGCAAATTTAAAGAGGCCCTTAAAGCATACAAGGAATATAATAGACTCTGCATTCTCATGGATGATAAAGCAAAGTCGCTAGCAGCTTATACTAAGATAAAGAGTATAGAAGAATATTTATCTCAACGCACTATACCCCTTAAAAATCAGATGTGGCCATCACTTATAGGATATGTTATCCTCATATTTTTTGCCGAAACCTTAACAGCATATGTGAATGTCTTGGCCGGTGTTGGGGTTCATATATTTATCTTATTTGTTTTGTTGATTCATTCCTCGTTAGTTTCCAATGAAAAGTTCCGGAAACTTTTAAATTCCATGACAATATTGCCATTTATTAGGATTGTAAATTTTTCGATGCCTATTATGGCTATTCCACGCCTTTACTGGTTTATAGTAATATCGTTACCATTGTTTGCCCTTGCATATATATTAATCAAAAATCAGAATTTGAAAAGTGAAGATGTTGGTTTAACTTTAAAGAAGCCTAAATTACAGTTTTTAATAGCTTTAACAGGATTTCCCTTTGGTTATCTTGAATTCATGATTTTGCATCCGAAGCCGTTGATACCAATGCAAAATTTCTTATATTTATTTTTGGGTTTCTTCATATTGTTGATATTCAGTGGATTTTCAGAGGAGTTACTGTTTAGGGGGATATTACAAAGGAATTCGGAAAAACTTCTTGGAGCTTTACCTGGACTATTATATGCATCTGTATTATTCACCATATGTCATATTCAATGGAAATCGATCTATGAGCTCGTATTCGTATTCTTGATCGCTATATTCTATGGTTATATGTATCAAAAAACCAGGAGCATTGTTGGTATAACATTTTCTCATGGATTATCTAATTTCATAGTATTTCTTTTAATTTAAGCCGCTGTTAAACCCCCCCATTCCAAAAGGGAGGGGGATACAAATGTAAATTAAAATTAAGTGTGAGATGTTTTGCTTGTCCAAAATGTGGATGGGATCAGACAGACACTACAGCACTTCCCTAAAAATTAGATGCGGAGCCGGGATGGCCTTGAATGCTTGTGGAGAGGAGGTCTCTGCCCTTTCAAGGTTCTTTAGATGGTTTTGATCGAATGGTGGGTTTTCTTTATGAATTAGGGGGGGCTACTGTCTTTCAGGTTGGGATGTTTTCACTGTCCTTCGCTTATTAGTTCTTTAATGTAATCTGTAAGTTCTTTGCTTATAGTTTCATCTTTTAATGCGAATTCTATGGATGTTTTAAGCCAGTCAAGTTTGTTACCAATATCATAGGTTTTGCCATTAAATATGTAAGCATAGAGTTTATCAAGGGACTTCATGGCATCTGTTAGTTGAATTTCGCCGCCAACACCTGGTGGGGTGTCCTCTATGTGATCAAATATGTCACTTTTAAGTATGTAGCGGCCTGTTATGGCGATATTAGATGGGGCTTCGTTTAATGGAGGTTTTTCAATCAAGTCCTCTACTATGTAAAGGTTTTCTTTGAGGGGTTTCGGTTTAATCACACCATATCTTTCGACTTTTTCCTTTGGGACTTTTTCTACTGCGATAACTGATGAATCATACTCTTCGTAAATATCTATAAGTTGCCTAGTGCATGGTGTATCTGAGGTTGTTATAGTATCCCCTAGGAGGACTGCGAACGCGTCTTCGCCATCAATATGCTTCTTGGCGCAATAGATAGCATCTCCAAGACCTTTCTGTTCTTTTTGCCTCACATAGTAGATGTCTACGAGTTCGGAGAGGGATTCAACTTCTTTTAGGAGTTTGTGTTTTCCATTTTTTTCGAGGAAGTATTCGAGTTCAAATGACTTGTCAAAATGGTCTTCGATCGATCTTTTACCTTTACCTGTTATGATTAGTATATCATCTATATTTGAAGCAACGGCTTCTTCAACCACGTATTGTATTGTTGGTTTATCATATACTGGTAGCATTTCCTTCGGTTGGGCTTTAGTAACGGGTAAAAACCGCGTGCCTAGGCCAGCTGCTGGTATAACGGCTTTCATATGATCCCCCCAGAATTCTAATATTTTATTGGTGTTGTGATAATCTTATAAATGAATATGCTTATGAAAACTATCAATAATGGTATTATTATGATATTGGATCCTGATATGAGAGCTTTTATCTTCTCGTCTTTATTTTTCTCTGAACTTAGAATTTCTTTTAATATTAGGAATGCTGCGAGTGCAGTAACTGCCATTATACCACATTTTATGGCCTGGCTTGTGCTAACTGTAATATTAGTAATTATTACTGATATTGTGGATATCATGATAACACCATTTTCTATAGTGTATTTCTTTTATTTAATTTAAATTTTTTCATAAAATCAGTTTTATCAATTTTTTTGATTTTTAAGGTTTTATATCTACTTTTAATACCGCGTACGATTTCAACTTCTTTTCCAAGAATAAGGGAGAATTCCTTTACAATTTCTTTGTTAGCTTTCCCCTTAGATGGTGGAGATTTCACTTTAATTTCCAATCGTTTTCTCCAAGGATTATAATCACAGATTTCAAACTTTGATGATTTTACAGAAACCTCTATATCTACTAGAATATCATCACCATCTTCTTTTATAGCCCCCATTATAATCACCATTATATTGGGACGATCCCTAATTTTTTAATCCGAAAGGTTTATATAATGACCATCATATAAATTTGTTATTGTCAGAGAAGCTAAATATTCTCTTCTTGGCGTTTTTTATCTCCCCTTTACATTATGCAGGGGTGGTCGAGTGGTCAAAGGCGCTAGGTTGAGGGCCTAGTGGGGGAGTCCCTTCGCGGGTTCGAATCCCGTCCCCTGCATCTAAAAGTCCATCTTTATTTATCTACTCTTCTAATTTTTTTCGAGTTATACCACCCGACAAAAAAATTTTCTAAAATGGCCTTTTTGGTTTTTTATCCCACGATAGGAGCATATATAATTTAAAAAAGGAGATGAAAGTTTGAAAAGTTTAATAATGCCTTTTTCCCCCCGATTATCATTATATGATGCAGAGTTTATTGCCTCTATAAATATATAGATTGCTTTGGTGAACAATATAGGATCGTTTAAAGCCCGGATTCTCAAAATATTCCCTAATAATTTAAACCAACACACCCATTAAATAAAAACCTTTAATAACTTTTTTTATCTTTTAAGAAGCTCTGAAATCGTTTTTCCCCCACAATTGGACCAAAATATTTATATATGAGATCAATGTCACAATGTTATATCATCTTGGCATTCCCTCATATGAATGCCAGGATATGGAGGCGGTAAAATTTCGATTAAATGGTTAACCTATATGCTCATGACATGCCTCCTATTAAATATAGGAGCATGTCATGCACATAACATAACAACCAACAATACCCAAAATGATCAAACAAACTTGCATGCTGCAGCCGGAGAGGCCCAGACAAGTTCACTTATAACAACAGATGTAATAAAAGCCGCTAAAACCGTTAAGAGTTATGCGGAGAAAAACAGTGCACTCCCAGCAACTGTACAAGTCAAAGATAGGAATGTGACAAAGGAACAGTTCACATACCTTATGGCGCAATCCATCTTAAACATCGACAATGGCAAAAAAACAGCTACATTAAACTTAATAAATGTTGCCAGCGCAACTGAACCCACGGGAACCGCAACGGGCATCCTAACAAAACCATATTACATCAACTCAGCATCGACACTCGTCAACTTCATAAAAACAAATGGTAGACTACCAAATTATATAACCACTGTTATTGGGAGAATAGCACCACAAAATCTAGCCTATGCTATGAGCAAAATACTTGTATTCTACAGTACCAACTATAGACTACCAAATTATGTGACAGTACCAAATAATATTCAACCGACAAATTCGGGATCTTCAACAAGCTCGGGGAACACTTCAAATCAAGGATCCTCATCAAACTCCGGACTTGGCCAATACCTTGTTGCGACAGCAAACTGCCAAGTAAAAGATCCCAGCATCCAGTCACTCGCAAGTAAATTGACAGCCGGCCTCAACAGCACATGGAACAAAGCCAAAGCAATATTCAACTGGGTTCGTGACAGTATAAGCTACAGCTTCTATTATAATACGAGATATGGTGCTGTTGGAACTCTCAAGTATAGGACTGCTAACTGTTGTGATCATGCCCATCTTGTCGTGGCGCTTGCAAGGGCAGCGGGAATACCAGCAAGATACAAACATGGGATCTGCACATTCTCAAGCGGAACCTATGGACACGTCTGGGCCGAATTATACATTAACGGGAAATGGTATAGTGCAGATGCAACAAGTAGCAGGAACAGCCTCGGCGTAATAAACAGTTGGAACACAGCAACTGGAAGAATCCTAGGAACCTACGCAAGCTTACCATTCTAAGGACCCTGAACTCCTTATACGCCCCCACAATTTTTTTTTATTTTACTATTATTTCAACCCTAAGATTAGAACCCCTTTTTAGATCTTCTATCAATTCTCTTTTAAGGTTGCAAGCAGCCTTATCGGCTTTTATCATAAGCGTTCTATTACAGATATAATCACTTTTACGACACACAATATCTGTCGGATGATCCAATGTCAGATCTGGATGTCCCTTACCTGTTATCTCGTCCTCTGCATTCTCTGTTTTTAACACAAGTTTTATAATAGCATTTTTATTCGTGATTGCCTTTTTAAGCGCTCTTGGAAAGTCTTTCATGGAAATTGACGAGCCAACACCTATAATACAATCAGCTGTTTTTCCAATCTCTTTATCCATGGTAATCTCGAATGTAGACTTATGTTTCGAGGTTACATTAGGATGGCCCTTAGCATAAAATACATATCTCATAATACCACATCCAATATTTAGGGGGGGCGAAGGGGTTTTCCTTATTGTGAAAGATAATATACATTAGCAGATAAGAGTTGGGATAATGAGGGGAAGTTATTGTCTAGTCATTAGAGTGGGGAAGCCTTCATATTTGAATGTTGGCCGTCTTGGCATGGTTAAAATAGAAAGTGGATGTTATGTGTATGTGGGCTCGGCTTTTAATTCATTAGAGGCTAGGATTAGAAGGCATCTTTCAAGTGATAAGAAGATTCATTGGCATATAGATTATCTTCTAGCCCATGATAATGTGAAGATAGAGGATGTGATATTCGCACTAGATGAAAGGCGCCTTGAATGCCTGATCTCCAAAGCGTTAGAGAATCCAAAGTCCATTAAGGGTTTTGGATGTTCAGATTGTAACTGCAAATCCCATCTACATTACTATAAGGATATAGAAGCTGCTAAAAATGCGATTTTAAATGTGATGGAAAGGTTGGGCGCCGAGATCATGTTCCTTGAAGATCTGAAACCTTAAAAATTTCTTTGAGTTCCTTGAAGAATCCTTCAAATTCATCCATATTAAGTGGCTTTGGTATGGTGAAATCTCTGTTTTCATAGATTCTCCTTGCGAGTTCATGGTAAACTTTTGCCTGTTCTGAATCTGGGAATTTTTCTATAACAGTCTTTGCTTCGATTTCGCTCTTGTGTACAAGTGCGCTCCTTGGGATAACCCCAACAACCTTTGATCCTATCCTCTCTGTGAAAGCTTCCACGATTCTGACTTCATCCTTAATACCTTTACAATTGCAGATCACGCCTCCAAGTTTGCTGTTAAGTTTCTTTATACCCTTAGCTATATTATTAGCTGCATAAAGTGACATGTATTCACCTGATGTCACAATATAGACTTCGTCTGCAAATTCCTCCCTTAATGGTACTGCGAAACCCCCACATACAACATCACCGAGCACATCATATATTATAATATCAAATGATTCCTTGAATACTCCAAGCCTTTCAAGGAGGTTCATTGCAACTATCACTCCGCGGCCGGCGCAGCCAACACCGGGTTCGGGCCCGCCACTTTCGACGCAAGAAACATTATTATAGCCTTTGTATACAACCTCATCAGGTTTTGGTTCTTTATTCTCCCTTAAAATCGATAATATTGTGGGTATCCGCAGACCATATAATGTTCTTGTGGTGTCGGCTTTGGGGTCGCAGCCTATAACGAGCACATTATATTCCGAGGAATAGGAGGCTGCTATATTGGCGACTATTGTTGATTTGCCGATACCGCCTTTTCCATATATTGCTATCTTTTTTGTCATCTGGATGGTGGCCTCCCAATCTCTATGATTTTACTAGTGCTCCTATGATATCACCTCTTGTGATGATTCCTATGAGGTTTCCTTTCTCGTCCACTACTGGTAATCTTTTTATTTTATGTTCATCCATGAGTTCAGCGGCGTCTGATACTGATTGGTTGGGTTTTATTGTGATAGGTTTTCGGGTCATTATTTCATCGACTGATATGACCGCCGCTTTTTTTAGTCCTTTCACTATCTCGTCATATTCATGTTTCATCCGGATGGGGAGTTCTATAAGGTCTAGTGGGGAGGGTAATATAAGGTTTAATTTGGGGGAGTGGACCTCTAGGAGTCTTATGATGTCCCCTTCACTTAATATACCGACTAGTTTATTGTTTTTGTCCACTACTGGGGCGCCGCTTATCCTGTTTTCTCTTAATATCTTGGCGGCTTCTTCTATTTTCATATCATCTCTGATTGTTATAACATTTTTTTGCATCGTATCTTCTACTTTTATCAATATTATGCACCACCTAATAGTCTTCTATTGAATTCTCTTTTTTAACCCTTTTATATACGAGGTCGCCGGGTCTCACCTTTTCTGTTACCTTAACCCCGACTCTGCATTTATCGGCTTTTTTAAAGTTCTTTTTATCTATTTGGAGGGATTTAACCTTCTGGGTTAAAGAGCCTGTGGTTTTTCCTTGGATGATTATCTCGTCCCCTATCTTTAGTTCATCCCAGAGTCTTATCTCAGCTGCTTTAGCCTTCCTGTAATAATTTAGGACCTGGCCGATGTCTTTTTTAATATATTTCGCCCTGTTTTGTGGAGGTCCTTGTTTTGGTTGTTTAAAATAGAATCCTTCGTCGAATCCCCTGTTAAATACCTTTTGAAGTTCCTTGATCCATTCTTTTTTGAATTTCCATGAACCTTTAAGGTGAGAGTCTATGGCTTCCCTGTATACGCGTGTTACAGTCGCAACATAGTCTGCTGGTCTCGCCCTACCCTCAATTTTGAGGGCGTGGATGCCACTATCAATCAATGACGGTATGTGTTTTATCATGCAAAGATCTCTTGGACTTAAAATATAACTTTTAATGTTATCTGGACTTGAATCTAATATTAGTGTCTCTTTGTCCTCTGATACTATCTTCCATGCTTTTCTGCATGGTTGGAGGCATTCTCCATGATTTGCACTTTTACCATAAAGGTGGTAGCTTAAAAGGCAGCGTCCTGATATCGCCATGCAAAGGGCTCCGTGGACGAAAACCTCAATTTCAATTGGGGATTTTTTTACAATTTCCTTTATTTCATCAAGTGAAAGTTCCCTTGAAAGTATAACTCTCTTAGCACCCAATTTTTTAAGCACCTTTAAACTTCTAGTATTGGAGATATTAGCTTGGACGCTTACATGGACCTCAAGTCCGTTATCGGCGGCCAATTCGATGGCTCCAAGATCTGATACTATGAGGGCATCTACTCCAAGATTATATAGTGTTGGTAGCTTCAATTCCAGGTCTTCAAGATCTTTGTCCTTGAGGATGGTGTTTGTGCAAAGGTATATCTTCGCATCATTGTCATGGATTATCCTTGTGGCTTCTTTTATTTCTTCTAGGCTGAAATTAGATACGTTAGCCCTGAGATTACAGCCTTCCAGGCCGATATAAATTGCATCAGCACCATTTTTAAGGGCTGCGGAGATTGAGGGGAAATCTCTAGCAGGTGATAGAAGTTCAACCATAATTCCACCTAGAAATAAATAATTTTATTCTTTTACATATGATGGTAGGGGCGTGGGGTAATCTCCACTGAGGCATCCTGTGCAGAGATTTTCCTTGTTGATGCCAATAGCTTCTACTAGTGATCTTATGCTCAGATAACCCAAGGAGTCAACGCCTAACACGTCCCTTATTTCCCTGATTGTTTTATTGGCTGCTAAAAGTTCTCTTTTTGTTGCCATTGCAATACCATAATAGCAGGGTGATATTATTGGTGGGCATCCTATCCTTAAATGTATTTCACGTGCTCCAGCATCCCTTAGCACGTCTATGAGGGCTTTTGATGTTGTACCCCTAACTATGCTATCATCTATTAACACTATCCTTTTGCCTTTGAGTTCTGATTTTATGGGGTTCATTTTGAGTTTGACGGCTGTTTCTCTCTCTTCCTGGGTTGGCATGATGAATGTGCGCCCCACGTAACGGTTCTTTATAAGGCCTTCACCATATGGTATCCCTGATTCTCGTGAGTAGCCGATTGCGGCTGTTATGGCAGAGTCTGGTACTGGCATCACGACATCTACATCGACTGGATGTTCTCTGTAGAGTGCTCTTCCAATATTTAAGCGGACCTCATAAACGTTCCTGCCATCGATTATGCTGTCTGGTCGTGCGAAATATACGTATTCGAACATGCAATGGGCTCTTCTCACCTTCTCGGAGTTTTTGATGATATGTGATTCCATCTCATTGTTTAGGTGGATTATCTCTCCTGGTTGTATATCTCTTTGGTATTCGGCGCCTATAACATCGAATGCAACACTCTCAGATGCCACCATCCTTTTACCATTTTTTTCTGCTAATGCTAATGGTTTTATTCCTAGCGGATCCCTCACCGCATATAATTCTGTGTTGAAGAGGATTACGAGGGAATATGATCCTATGAGTTGCTTTGATGTTTTTTCAATGGCTTTTATCATGTCGCCTTTCTTTTGGTATTCCCCCCTGATCAGGTGACTGATAACTTCGGAGTCTGTGGTTGATTTGAATGTATAGCCTTTCTTTTCCAGCTCGCTTCGAAGTTTCCATGAATTTACTATGTCACCATTATGGGCTATGGCAATATCAGAATCATCTATTCTACTATGGAATGGTTGTGAATTTTCTATCCTAGATTTTCCTGTTGTAGAGTATCTTACATGGCCGATACCCATGTTACCTTTGAGTGTTCTCAGTTTTTTGCTGTTGAATACTTCATATACTAGTCCCATTCCCTTGTGGGTGTAAAATTTTCCGCCGTTCGAGGTTGATATGCCTGCTGATTCTTGTCCGCGATGTTGGAGGGCGTAGAGCCCATAGTAAATGTGGGGGGCTATATCCTCATCTTTATTGGAGGAGTATATGCCCACGATACCACATTTGTCCTTCACTTTAGATTCTCCCCCCACGGTTTCATCATTCCTTTTCGCTCATTAAAAGTAGGATAGTTCTTATGGTTCTTAGACAAGTTATCGCATCTTCCTTTGAAGGCGCGGCAATGTGGTTTTGTCCTATGATCAAGTTTTCGGTTTTGAGCTTATCTGCTACTTTTACAATCTTTTCCTCATCTTCAAGTTCTTCTTCAAAGAGGTCTTTCCATAATTCATGGAGGGGGAATATTTCAAGGAGGTTTTTATTTTTAAGATCTTTGTATTTGTCTTTGATTTGCTGGTATTCCTCATTGAGGCTGGTTAATCTTTCCTCCAGATCTTCTAACTTAGAATCTAATCCTTCCTTCTCTTCTCGGATCTTTTCTATTTCATCGGATAACTTAGCATTTTCAGTTTGGAGCTTGTTATTTTCGTTGGTTAACTCATCTATTTCAGATTTGGATTGGTTTAACTTTTCTTCGAGTCTTCTAAGTTTCCTTATGTTAGATATTGAGGATAAACCAGACCTTATAATAGCATTTTTTATTTCTTCCATCACAAGTCGCGGGTCGATGTATTCCACGTCATGGCCATAGGGTAATTTCACTCTTTCAACGTGCCCTACAGCATCTCTAAGATTTTTCTGGAATTTCTCTGCGAGTTCTCGTCCAGTTGCATCAGCATCTGTTGCTATTAGTACTATGTCAGCGCCTTCCACTGCTCTTTTAGCTATTTCAAGACTCGTGGTTGGTATTATCGAAGAGATAGTGATATGATACTCGGAGCCTAATGAAACATCTTGAAGAGCCCTTGAGATACTCTCCACATCAGATGCTCCTTCAACTATTATGCGCACATCAATAGGGCCCCGGTTATCTAACATTTATTTCAACCTTCGACCATTAATTTTCTTATTCTGCCAACTATAACGTCTCATCCTCTTAGATCTTCCGAATCCGCAAGCGGCACATACCTTTTTACGTATGTGATAAGCGTTTCTTCCACAGCGTCTACACCTTATATGCAGACTCTTATTTCTTTTACCGAATGATGGAGTGCCTTTCATGTGTTGAATCCTCCTGGAAAAATATGAGCTTTAATCCCACCTTTTTTTATTAGATGCTATGGGGATATGTAGACTATGTTATCTCCTCTAATTAGTACTGTTCCAAGTCTCCTGGTTACTTCACCATTCTCCAGTTCCTCAGCATCATTTAACACAAGGTTCATATGGAGGTCGAAACTTTTCAGAACGCCCCTGAATTCCCTGTCACCCTTCAGTTTGATGAGAACTGGAGAATTCAATGAATTACCTAGTGCATCAAGTGGTCTTTGTATATTACCTCTTTGCGAATTCACAACTATCACCTAATACTTCAATTTAACTGGGAGCATATTTAACAGTTTCGCTAAAGGAAAATAATCCTCCTTGTAGGATAAGTGAATATATGATAAAACAGGTGGGAATATTGACGAAAATTTCCTCCTTAATAAGGTTGGGAATAAACTTGACTAGAATCTTTTAACTTGCTTATCTTTTCACTGCTATATAAATTTTCCCTTACATATAATATTTTCATAGAAAAAAGATATTATGGTGAGCCCCCTTGAAGGTGAAAAAGAGATACCACTTAAAAAAAAGGAAGGTGAAATGGATAAAAGGAAGGTTAGCTGATTATTCAACGCTCATCCCAGAAAATGCCATCGTCGAATTTCTTGAAGCAGAACCCTATCCATTAATACTCGTTAACAGCGAACCATTAATAATGTTGGTCGATGATAGACCATTCCCCACCCTTAAGGGCGCCCTTAAAACTAATATAAAATCTCATCGTGTCATAGTTGACATGGGAGCTGTCAAGTTCCTTGCAAATGGTGCTGATGTGATGAGCCCTGGGATAATCGACGCAGACCCTCATATAAAAAAAGGAGACCTAGTAATAGTAGTAGACGAAAAACATAAAAAACCCATAACAATAGGAATAAGCTTAATAGACGGCGCCTCCATGATCAAAAATAAAACAGGCAAGGCAATAAAAAACATACACTACATCGGGGATAAAATATGGAACCTAAAAATATAAAACTAAACCATGATTCCGGTAAGATCATATCACCAGCAATACATAATATAGGCATATTAGCCTTGGGCTCGCACCTAGAAAACCATGGCCCAGCACTCCCCATAGACACTGACGCCAAAATCGCATCATACCTCGCCCTTGAAGCGAGTAATAGGACCGGGGCAAAATTCCTAGGCGTAGTTTATGCCGCGACAGAACACCCCTATATAAAGCATGGAATACATATCAAACCCATAGAACTCGTGGACAAACACCTAAAACCAATCATAGAATGCGCAAAAAGATCGCTCCAAATCCAAAAGGTCCTCATAGTAAATGGACATGGAGGTAACATCCCAATAAAAAAATATCTAAACAAACTCGCAGAAGAAACTGGAACAAAAATAAAATTAAATAATAGGATAATCGAAATAGAAGGTCCGCACGCCGGATCTGGTGAACTTTCAATAGGCCTATTCCTAGGGATAGCAGACCCTAAAAGACTCGGAGAATGTGAAAACATTGGGAAATATCCTGAAATAGGGATGATAGGCTTCAAGGAAGCCCGTGAACGAAACAAGAAGATAGATGAGGGCGCAAGACAAATAGAAAATAATGGTATAAAAGCAGATCCGACACTCGGAAAATCGCTCCTAGAAGAAGCCCTAAAAGATATCATCAAAGAAATAAAAAGCTTCCTAGATGAATCTTCAACATTTTAGGTGGCTCCCATCATGAGATTAACCCCAAATGCCCTGAAGGTCCTCAAAGAAAGATACCTTCTCAAAGATGAAAGAGGAAAAATAATAGAAACCCCCAAGGAAATGTTCAAAAGGGTTGCTTATGCAGTCGCCCAAGCAGAAGAAAAATATGGTGACGACACTGAATCAACTGCAACCAAATTCTATAACATGATGAGTAGACTCGAATTCCTCCCAAATTCACCAACCCTAATGAACGCCGGCACACCAATAAACCAACTATCAGCATGTTTCGTCCTACCAATAGAAGATTCAATGGACAGCATATTCGATGCACTGAAATACATGGCCCTCATCCACAAATCAGGTGGCGGAGTTGGTTTCTCATTCTCACATCTCAGGCCAAAGGGCGACATTGTAGGTTCAACCATGGGTGTTGCCTCTGGTCCAGTATCCTTTATGAAGATATTCGATGTCGCAACAGAAGTCATAAAACAAGGCGGCAGAAGAAGAGGGGCCAACATGGGCATACTAGATGCTAACCACCCAGACATCATAGAATTCATAGAAGCAAAGAAACAAGAGGGGGCATTCAGCAACTTCAACCTCTCTGTGATGGTAACTGACACTTTCATGGATGGTCTAGAATCCAACATGGAATGTGAACTCATAAATCCACGTACAGGTGAAGTCACCAGCACTTTACCGTCCCAGGATATATTCAATAGACTTGTTAAAATGGCATGGAAAAGAGGAGACCCAGGAATACTATTCAAGGACGCGATAAACAGAGCAAACCCCACACCAGCCCTTGGGAGTATAGAAGCCACAAACCCTTGTATCAGCCAAGACACATGGATAATGACATCCGATGGCCCGAGACGGGTCAAAGAATTAATAGGAGAAGATTGCAAGATCATATTAAATGGAAAAGAATGGAAATCCCCCGGAGGATTCTTTCCAACTGGTAAAAGAAGATTATATAGACTAGAAACAGTGGAAGGTTTTCAATTGCGTCTTACCAGAGACCACATGATCCTCAGGTTATTATCAGATGGCAAAGTCGAATGGAAAAAGTTATCAGAACTGAAAATAGGAGATAAAATAATCCTAAATTTTCACAAGGACAGAGAATGGGATGGGAAATTCACAGAAGATAATGGATACGCCACGGGCCTCGCTCTTAATGGCTGGGATAATCCTAAATTAAAGGATGTGAAAATCACAGATGAAATAGAGAAAGCCTCCTCGGAGTTTTATATTGGACTATTCAAGGGTCTTCTTGATTCTAATTCGAATAAGGTGTTATTTGAAGGGGATCTTGAAACTGCAAGGACTTTGCAACGGATGCTCTTGAGATTAGGGATATTCACAAATATCCGGGGAAATTCAGCGGAATACAAGCTGATGGTTAAACCCCTCAGAGCCTTTGCAACTGTAAAAGATATAATCCTAGATACCATAGAGACAGTCTATGACATCCAAGTCCCTGGTATAAATGCATTTGACGCCAATGGTTTCTATGTCCACAATTGTGGGGAACAGCCATTACTATCATATGAATCATGCAACCTTGGATCAATAAACTTATCCCTCATGGTAGAGAATGGTAAGATAAATTGGGAGAAGCTATCAAGAACAGTTAAAATGGCTGTTCATTTCCTTGATAATGTAATCGATATTAACACTTACCCTATAAAAAAAATAGAGGAAACTACAAAAAAGACTCGCAAAATCGGACTCGGTGTTATGGGCTTTGCCGATATGTTAATAAAACTAGGCATACCATATAATTCAAGATCCGCGCTTAGAATAGCGGATAAACTCATGTCACATATAAAATTTGAAGCCCAAAAAGCTTCAATGGAACTTGCACTCCAAAGAGGTTCATTCCCAGCATTCAAAAACAGCAAATGGTATCAGGAAGGTTTTGAGTATATGAGGAATGCCACGCTCACAACCATAGCCCCCACAGGCTCACTTAGTATAATAGCAGGTGTTACAAGTAGCATAGAACCCATATTCGCCGTCTCGTTTATAAGGGAGATCCTCGACAAAAAACTTGTAGATGTGAACCCGCTCTTCGAAGCCGAAGCAAAGAAAAGGGGATTCTATGAGCGAGAACTCATGGAAAGAATCGCCAGGGAAGGATCCCTTAACAAAATCAGTGAAATTCCAGCCGATATAAAACGTCTTTTTGTAACAGCCCATGAGATAGATCCGATCTTCCATGTGAAAATGCAGGCAACATTCCAGAAGCACGTGGACAATGCGGTTTCAAAAACTGTGAACCTTCCCAAAAATGCGAAACCAGAAGATGTAGAAAAAGTCTTCAAAGCAGCCTATAAACTTAGATGCAAGGGTATAACAGTCTATCGTTATGGGAGTAAAAAAAGAGAGGTTCTAAAGTTCCCAGAATCTATCGAATATGCTGGTACGTGCCGGGATATGACCTGTCCAAATTAGGGCAACTTTTATCCCCCATAAAAATGTTGTATTCATGGAAATGATAATAGTCACAGATTCATTCTTAGATTTTTTGCACCTGTTTCAATCGCCTGTAGTATCCTAGAAGATTCTTTCACCTTTTCATGTTTTTTAGATGCTTTTGCAATTCTCTTTATGCTTTCAAGTATCCTTAGTAGTGAGTCGAGCCAATTGAATATATCACCCGAATATGCTTGAATTTGGTACCTTTTAAGGAGTATTCTGCTTATATCAGAAGGGTCTTTTCCCCTGAGTCGCATTTTAACAATATATTCTGAGAGTTTATCTTGTATACAATTACAGAATGGTCTTTCTTTACATTCACAAGACAATAGGTCGATTTGTATATTGAGAACCGCCTCCTGAAGCTTTTCATCCAATTTTATGAGGTTATCTCCATTGAAGATTATGTCTAGTGTTGAATCCGCGAATAGTCTATTCGAAAATTTAACCTTTAAATTCTGGGTTAACTGGTTGTGTAGACGATTTGAAAGGTAAGCATTCTCGAATGGTTCCATTGAAAGGGCGATTTCAAGTGGATCCCATTCATCTAAATTTTCTCTTATATATTCCGCTTCCTCGGGCTTTAAAAAAGATTTAGAAACAGCCATACCATAATCAGTGGCCTTTAATTTTCCATCATCTTCTCTTATAAGATTATATGATTCCAAGATTTCAAGAGCCTTTTTTGGGTCAATTGGCCATTTGGGGGTTTCTACAAGGTCGCTGATCTTACTAATGGCACTTGAGCTTATATCTGCTAGTAAGTGTTCCATGGCATCCTCTTCAGTATAATAGACGTTAACAGGATCCAGGCTTGTTTCAAGTAATTCTATGGCCTTTGATTCTTCTGTATCCCCATCAAATGTCATCCCGATTTCTGCTAGTAGGTATACTATGCCCCTGTCGTGGTATGATGGTCTTCCGGCTCTTCCAAGCATCTGGGAGAATTCATTTGGGGTTATCCACCTGTTTCCCATGAGTAAAGTTTCAAATATTACCTGTGAAGCTGGGAAATCAACTCCTGCTGCTAGTGCGGCTGTTGTGACAACAGCGGCTAATCGCTGTGATGCGAATTTATCCTCGATTTTTCTTCTTTGCCGATAGGATAGTCCTGCATGGTATGCTTCTGCTCTGATCCCCCTTCTCTTGAGATAATCCGCTATCAATCTTGTTTTTCTCCTTGAGTTTGTGAATATTATAGTCTGTCCATGGAATCCCCTTTTTGATAGGCGCTTAAATTCTCTGACGGTTAGTCTTGCGATAAAATCTCTTTTTTCCTCTTCACTTTTTGGGAATGTAATATGTCTTTCTAATGTTACTGGTCTTTTATCATATTCTATTAATTTCAAATTAAAGGCTGATGCTATCTCCTCTGGATTGTCGATGGTGGCTGATAATGCGATGATCTGGGCTTCGGGGAAGATCTTCCTTAACCTTGATATCATCCCATTCAGTCTTGAACCTCTTTCTTCGTCATCTAGTGTGTGTATTTCATCAATGACCACAACACCAACTTTTTCTAGTATACTGGATTTGTTAGATCTTAGGATGAAATCTATGCCTTCGTAAGTGCCCACGATTATATCAGCCCCTCTGATGTCAATATCTGGTATTACAAGCTCTCCCCTGGCCTGAACCCTGTTCATCCCAACTTTTATGGCGGTTTTAAGGCCTATCTTTGAGTATTTGGTTTTGAAGTCGTGGTATTTCTGGTTTGCTAGCGCTACAAGGGGTGTTAAAAATAGGAATTTTTCGCCCTTCAAGGCTTTGGGCACTCCTGCCAGTTCTCCTATTAGGGTTTTTCCGCTTGCAGTGGCAGAAACTATAAGTAAATCTTCACCTTCCAGGAGGCCGTTTTCTATTGCAAGTTTTTGCACGGGTAAAAGTTGATTGTTCCCATATCTTTTTAATATTGATTTGAATTTTTGGGGTATTCTCAGTTCATCCACGAAAATTTTGGTTTCTTCCTTTGAGGAGGTTATTTTATCATAGAGTGTTAGGTCAGATTCTCTTAGGGGGTCGAAGCGGGGTTCGAATATTTTTAGGACTTTTTCCAAATCTCTTGTTCTTTTTAGGATTCTGTTAAAGTTTTTGAATGTTGTCTTGTCCATCCCCTTGTATTTGATTTCTCTTTTTATCACTGCATTGGCGCAGTGTCTGCATATTCTCTGGTTATGGTATTTGAATGATGATTCTGGTGTGATGATTGTAACGTATCCTTCAAGTAGACAATGTTTGCATATATGGGCATAACAGTTTCTAATATTAAAGGATCCTAGGAAATCCTCTATTTCCTCGTCTTTTCCTGGTAGGAATACTAATTGTTTTCTGAGAAGTTTTATGGCCTCTTTTGGGGGTGTTGGTTTTTCTTTTTCACCTTTTTTTATGATGAAGCGTTTTATCCTAGGCCCGTTTGGAGTATTCTTCAGGCGGATGTAACCATAAAATAGTGGTTTTCTGCGTGAGTTCAAATCCCCCTTAGCATTTCCAATGGGTAATACTTCTATTATCCTCTTTTTCCTATTTAATACTATCATTTTCTTCTTTCTTCTTTTTTAGTAGTTCAACTGCCATTTCTCGTAGTTTGAATTTTTGGACTTTTCCACTGGCTGTTAATGGGAACTCTTCAACAAAGAACACATGCTTTGGAACCTTGTAACGGGCTATTCTTTCTATGGCATAGTCTCTAACATCTTCTTCTCTTATGTCAGCGTTTTCTTCTTTTATGATGAATGCTCCGACTATTTCACCATATTTCTCATCTGGTATGCCCACTACTTGAACATCCTTGACACCTGGCATTGTATGTAGGAATTCTTCAATTTCCCTTGGATAAATGTTTTCACCGCCTCTTATAATCATGTCCTTGATCCTTCCAACAATAGAATAATAGCCTTCCTCGTCCATAACAGCAAGATCTCCACTATGCAGCCAACCATCCTCATCTATAACCTCTTTTGTCATCTCCGGCATCTTATAGTAGCCTTTCATGACATTGTATCCCCTGCAACATATTTCACCTATCTCGCCAGGTCCAAGTTCTTCGCCCGTGTCTGGATCCACTATCTTAACTTCTATGTGTGGTAGGGGCTTACCAACAGTTTCAACCCTCTTTTCTATGGGATCATCCACACTACTCTGCGTAATACCAGGGGAGGCCTCTGTAAGTCCATAGACGATTGTAACCTCCTTCATGTGCATGTCATTGATAACACGTCTCATGGCCTCGATTGGACAGGGTGATCCTGCCATGATCCCTGTTCTAAGGGAGGAAAGGTCGAACATGTCGAACATTGGGTGTGTGAATTCTGCTATGAACATTGTGGGCACGCCATAAAGTGCTGTGCATTTTTCTTTTTCTACTGCTGCAAGTACTAGTAGTGGGTCGAATTCTTCTAGGATTACTAGGGTCCCTGCATGGGTTAATATTGCGAGTACACCGAGCACTATACCGAAACAATGAAATAGTGGCACTGGAAGGCAGAGCCTGTCCTTTTCTGTGAATTTTTGTCTTTCACCGATATAGTAGCCATTGTTGAGAATGTTACGGTGTGTTAGCATCACACCCTTCGGGAATCCGGTTGTACCAGAAGTGTATTGCATATTTATAACATCATGGCTGCTGAGACTCTTTTTCACCTTTTCCAGTTCACTATCAGGTATGTGTTTTCCAAGGAGCATTAGCTCATGGATGTTATACATTCCACGATGTTTCGCGGCTCCAATATAAATAACACTTTTAAGATGTGGGAACTTCTTACTCTTGAGGTTACCTCTCTGGTGGCTTTTAAGTTCGGGTACGAGTTTGTAGATTGTTTTTATATAATCCACGTCTCTGAACCCGTCTATGATGGCTATGGCTTTCATGTCGGATTGTCTCATCACATATTCTAATTCATGGCTTTTATAGGCGGTGTTTATTGTGACAAGCACAACCCCTATCTTTGCCGTGGCGAAGAGGAATGTTAACCAGTCTGGCACGTTAGTCGCCCAGATACCAAGATGGTCACCCTTTTTTAGGCCGATGGCCAGAAGTCCCTTTGCTAATAGGTTGACTCTTTCGTTGAATTCGCTGTAGGTGAATCTCAGATCTCGGTCAGGGTAAACTATGAATTCCCTATCAGGGTGGTTTTTTACCTGTTTTTCTAGGAATTCTCCGATTGTATCCTCTGTGAATACCATATGGTCCCCTCCTGGTTAGAATGGTGTGTAGACTACTGCTAGTATCCTTGCTGGTTTATCATCTTTTGCATGGAGGTGATGGGGGACTATTGAATCATAGTAGATGCTATCCCCTTCTTTAAGGTGGTGTTTTTCCTTACCATAGAATATTTCGATTTCGCCTTCGAGTACGTATATGAATTCTTCACCTTCATGTGAGGAGAGTTTAAACTTATCAGTGTGAGGTTCGACTTGGACTAGGAAGGGTTCCATGTGCCTGTCAACTTTCCCAGCTCCTAGGGAATAAAAGTCAAGGTGGCTTTCTCTGGTTTCATCTTCCTGCCCGGAAAAGTGGATGACTTTCCTGGCTTTTCCTTCTCTTACAATTACCGGCCCTTCCTCTATTGTATCATCTAATAGCGTTCCTAGTCTGACTCCAAGAGATCTTGAAATTTTGATGAGTGGGGCGAGTGAAGGGACGATCTCACCCTCCTCGATTTCCTTTATGAGATCCCTTTTAACTCCACTATTCTTTGAAAGTTCTTCAAGGCTTATCTCCTTATACTTTCTAAGCTTTTTTATCTTTTCACCTATGGTAGCCTTAGCTGACACACGATCACCTGCAGAAAGTCTGTATAAAAAAATTCTTTAATTAATCATTAGAACATCAGCTTATATTATATCTTACCCGCAAAAATAAAAGGTTACCCATTATTCATAAAAAAATGGCTCTAATTATCATCCAATAGCTCCAAATTCCTGAAGGGAAAAAAAATTATAGGGATAAAATTTATAGGTATAAGATAGGGGGGTTTTTTGATGCGGAAGGAGTATCTTATAATAGTCGCGGTCTTCGCGATTATAGGCATCCTAGCATTTTATATGGCCGCTGAAAAGCCATTATCTGATAAAAGAGTTGCTATTATAATATTTGACAGATACAATCCCATAGAGTTGGATGCTGCGAAAAAGATAAGTGGAAATTATACTATCATAGCCGCTGACAGGATGAACGCAGACTATGACATTTATATCGAGGACATGAACCCCAATGACATGAAAAAATATGATGCCCTAATCCTCATAGGTGGAAGTGGAGTATACGATCGGGTAACAGGGAAAATAAATGACCCAAACATGGACAAGGTCACCGAACTAGTTAAAGAAGCTAACAGACAAGGAAAAATCATAGGCGCTATCTGCGCAGCCCCAGCAATACTAGCAAAAGCCGGGATACTAAAGGACAAAGAAGCCACAATATACCCTGGCCTAGAGCACATTCTAACTGATAACGGCGCTAAATACGTGAAAAAGGATGTTGTAATCTCCGGGAACATTATAACCGCCAAGAATCCTAATGTAGCTGATGAATTCGCAAAGGCAATAGCCGAAAAACTCTGACAAGAGCGACCTATCATGACATCCAAAAAGGATGGTAGCATACTAGCAACTTTAATAGGCTTATGTTGTCTCGGAATCCTCATACTAGTAGTTATAGGGAGCTTTTCACCGGATACAACAGAAAACATCACATTAACAGATTATAAGAACAATGAGACCACCACACCCACCAATGAAACCACCATATCCTCCAATAATAGTAGTCAGAACACATATGAAGCAAGCGGTTATTGTTATCATGTAGTGGACGGTGACACGATAGACGTTGAAGGTCTTGGACGTATACGCCTTGTTGGCGTTAACACTCCAGAGCGTGGGCAGCCAGGATACCAGGAAGCAAAGGATTTCGTGGAGGAAATGTGCCTTGGCAAAACAGTCCACCTAGACATTGATGATGCGAAAAAATATGACAAATATGGTCGAATACTCGCCATAGTCTACGTAGATGGCATGAACCTAAACGCAGAATTGCTCAAAAGAGGATACGCCGAGATAATGTACATACCACCCTCAGAATTCGACCCATACACGTGGATCTAAAATCGATTGCATAATTGAAGATGACCCTGAACTATAGGGGATTTAACCAGCATATCTATGGATTTAAAAACACATTTAACTCGGGCCGGCTAACATTCCATAAGTCTGTTTTTAGGTGGAAGGAAAACCAAGTTTATGGCTTTTCACCCTATAAACTATATCCTGCCTAAATTGCGGATCTTACAGTTATCATCCACCAGTTATGGGAGAACCAAATGACTACTGTACAGTTTCAGGACAACATGCCTAAGCTGGGGGCTGAAGAAAATATAAAATAGAGAAGAGGATTTTCATCGTTTTTTCATTTCTTTATAAATGAATAAGGTTTGGGACGTTCCCAATGCAGATTTGAAGATGTGAACTAAGCCCATAAGGTGCTGAAGTTCTATAGTATGGGAGAGCATGTGAGCCCCCCCAAAACCAGCAGATGAGAAGATAGGTGTAAAGCCTACTCTAAACTCTGGAAGCCCCCACACTTTAGTCGTGGGGTAACTTACAGGTTGAAAGATTTTATGAGCAACTCCTCGTTCACAAAACCTGCCTTGAACACTTCGCCTGTGCGAAGATCGTTAATGAAAACCTCTGCAGGGGCGAACATCCCCTTATCTATCTTGTAGAAATCATAGTCAGCCTCCTTGAATATCTCATAGAATGGTCTGCCATAGTCTTTGGAGGCTGATGATGGAAGATTCTCAACGAGGGATTTTAGGTCGTCATCCTCCTCTGATTCAATATAATAGTATGTTCTGCCGCCGAAGAGCACTGCATCATTTGTTTTACCCATTGCTTTCAGCCCATCCGGGTCTACTGGTGCTATTGGCGCTATACCTGCAGCATATTTAACCTTTTTAACATCAAAATCCAGAGCCTCAATCATCTTATAGGTGCCGTTTTCAACGACTCTACCTGAAATTTGTATTGAACCGACAATTGAGGCTGTTGGGGCTACAAGGGCGTAGACATTTTCTGTTGAAACTCCACACTCTTCTGCTATGTTTTCTGTGACATCTTCATCCGGGAGCTTGTCGCTTTCAAGTGCTATTATCGCAATATCAGCATCATCTTCATAATCTATTTCCTCGTATGTTTCCCTTGGCTTCTTTGATAATGCCCTGGCCGGTCCTGAGCCAAGGGCGAAGAAATCTCCGACACTAACAGCCCACCCCGCCTTTTGGGATCCTAGGGTTGAAATGGCCGGGAAGTCTGTTTTAATTTTCACTGAGGGTAATGCCAATCTTTTGGAGAGGTCTGCTGGTATGGATATGCCAACATCTGCAAGCCCGCCAAGGCAAACCTTTGTGTAGAGTTCGCCAGCTTTTATACTCCCATCAACTTCCACTCCACAATCTATAACCTTCGAACCATTACCTAATTTTTGTACTTGGATTTTAAGGTCGTCTGCTTTTGATATCATCTCATCAACGATTTTTTTAGCCCTTAAATTCACGCTTACCATGGTCTATCACCTCATATTTTTTTGGCTTCATTGAAATTAACCTCATAGATGTGGGCGCTGATAGAATGGATAGTTATGGGGCCTACTTTGACTCCTGTCTTTTTCGCAACATACCTTGCAAGGTATGCTAGGCCCACTGCATTTGGGAACCACGCCCCGTAGATGTCATGGGATCTCCAAACTCCTGTGGTGTGGAGTTTTTCGTCTCTGATCTTGAAGTCTATGAGTATCATGCAGGGTACTTCATTTTCTCTAGTGTCGATTCTCGGATCCCACGTGGTCATTGTAGCCCTACGCGTCCCTTTGAAGTTTTTAAGTCTTCTGATGGCCTCTTCTACCTGGTCGACTTGGAAGTGGCCTCTTAGTCTGTTACCGTAGGTGTAAATGAATCCTTGTCTGTCTGGTGTGAGGAATTGTTTTGCGTATTCTTTTAGTTTCTCCCCACTCCAGAAGTATCCTTCTGGGGCTTCTATTTCTTCCTCTATCTGGTAGAAGTTGCTTTTGAATGGTTTTTTAATTTCCACTATCGTGTTGAGGATTTCGCGGGTCTTTGAGCCTCTTTCGTCTTCTATTAGCTTGCCCTCGTCCATTATTTTTTTTACGAGTTTTCGCCATCCGTCTTTGATTTTATTTGCTGTTATCTTGTATGGCATTCGTTGCCTCCACCATGTTTTTGAGTTTGGAGAATGCCACGTTTCTTGGGAGTTTTCTCATCCCACAGTCTGGGTCTATGATGATATCTTCTCCGATTATCTTGATACCTTTTTTTATGAGTTTTTTTATTTCTTGTATGGTTTCTATTTTTTGGCTTTTTGTGTCTATGCATCCGAATCCTATTTTTTTATTTTTTAGCTCTGAGTCTTTAATGACTTCTAGGTTGCTGGGCGTTCCTGCGAATTCGCAGTCTATTATCTCAACTTCGAATCTTATAAGGTCATCGAAGACTTCTTTTATATCTCCACAAGCGTGTAAGGCTACTGGCACGTTTATAGGATCTGATATGATTTTAATGGCTTTTTTAGCAGTTTTCATGTTAACGATGCCTGTAGATAGGAATGGTTCGTCTATTTGTATTATTGAAGCTCCTGCCTCTTCAAGGTATAATGCTTCTCTTTTTAGGGCTTCTGCCATGTCTATTGTCATCTTTTTCTTGTCTCTTGGATCATAGAAGCCTTCGACCCTCGAGGAGTAGATGAGTGTGCTTGGACCCGTGATTATACCCTTAATCTTTTGTTCGCCTCCAAGTCTTTTAAGGATTTTTTGGGATAATTTAAGATCTTGGGCGCCTATGGGGTTCTGTGGCGGCAGTATTCTTGATATTATTTTTGATGTGCCATTATCAACTTTCATGCCGGGGATTTTTGATGCGAAGATGCTTATCATATCCCCTCGTACTTGACCATCTGATATGATGTCTATACCAGCTTGTACCTGGTCTTGTACTGCTGTTTCAATGGCATGATGGTATGGATCATATGATCCTATCATTTTGAGTAGTTTTTCTTTCCAGTTTCTTGGTTTGGATGGTTTGGCTGGGTAACTTCCAACTACTGTTGTTAGTATGCTTCGCACCCCCCCATGGGTATTATTTTATTGCAAGTTTTTCTATTCCTTCTATTTCTTCTTCTTTCACCGGTATTTCGACTACGGCTGTCCCATAGCAAGGTTTTGTATAGGGTATCATGACTGTTTTCTTTTCTTTGTCGATTCCGATTGGTATTGGGGGTATGCCTATTAGTCTTGCTCCGAGGACTTTTTCACCAGCTTTTACATATATGATCTTTCGGGCTTTTTCTTTGATCAGCTTTGCGCATTCTCTGAAACCCGCCCTTGAAATGTGGATTTCATAATCTTCTGATTGTTGTAGATAAGTTTCAAGACAAAATGACATTTTAATCCTCCAGCCTATCCAGGAATTTGTCTATGCGTATTTTCAGTGGATTGGGGTTGTGTTGGGCTCTTGCAGATATTATATGAGAATTTGTGTTTTCTTTAACTTCTTTTTCAAGTGTATTTAAAATTTCTGCATCTCTCCCAAATATTATTGCTGTGGATGGAATTGCTAGTATGCTCTCAAATGTTATGAAGTATGCTAGGGCAGCGTCATTATGTATAAAACCGAATAGGAGATCATATCTGGCCTCTGAAAGAGTGTCAAGGGTGGAGTCAAGATCTGATGTCTTATCTAGGTATAATCTGGCGGGGTCCGCCACTTCAAGCAGTCTTAAAGCGGCTGGATTGGCAGTTACAGTTACTTTGTATCCTTTTCCCCTGAGTTTATATGAAAGATAAAGGGCGAGCGGGGCTTGTATAGGAGATTCAGGGCAGCCTAGGAATATTAAAACCTTTTTCATCAGCTACACTTCCTTTATTTTAACTATATGGGCAACTATCAAGGAGCTTAAGAATATGAAGGTTAAAAGTGCTGTTCCATTAATGCTCCTGTTAACTATGAAGAGACCTATAATAGCCTGGGATATGAATGCTGTGAGCGAACCTATAAGGAGGGCCTCCCTCCCAAGATAACTTTTCAAGCCCTTCTCCCTCTTAGACCGGTAAATCCAAAGCAATTTGAAACCTAAAATTATGATACCAACACACCAGACTAGGAAAAAGAACAAAGTAAGATATCCGAAGTCATAGGCCCAAGCGAATATCCCGGGTAGCATATAATCTATTACATCTTTTTTGCTTACTAGCACGCCATAGAATATTGGTAATGGCAATCCAAAAAACAATATCAAAGATATGGGTAGTGAGATGTATCCATCTCCAAAACCTTGGGATGCGTCACCCCAATAGGATGATGATGGGTCATGTCCAATGAGATAAGTATTTTTAAGAACCATCTTTATGCTGGGAATGGCATTCTCCTCTAACCTTAATATCCTCAGATAAGGGCTTAAAACGGCCATTTGAAAAACCCTTGAGATTAATTCCAAGGCCCCGAAAGCTCCTATAAGTATCATGCTGAACAATATGATTCTTTTAAGTGTGAAAGCCGATTTTCTGCGGAATGATTTCGATATTATGATCAGGCCTATGAATAATCCGATAAGCCATAAAAGGAGGAAGGAGCGGTGCATCAACCCACCAAATATTGTTATACCGGCGATGAGAATGTATAAGAATCCTTTCAAACCTCTAACATCCAACCCGGCATCTTCCATTATATTTATGGCTGCTAATGCTGTTATCATCGCCATAAGTGCAAGGGGTCCGAATGGATGGGTGTATTCTTGTTGTCCGAATGATGTGAAAAGGGAGACTATATCGATTCCAAACATTATATTGAAGATTACGCCGAGAAGGAGGCAAAGAAAGAGTATAAAGCCCAGTGACATGGGTGCAAGGTTAAATAGGAATATCATACCAGCATATAATATGATTGCTACTTCTATTATCAGTTGAAGATGGTTTTGAGGGATTAATTGCATTTTAATCCTTCCCGCTGGTTTCTTTTAATGCCTTTAATCCATATAAATTAAGTTACATAAATAATTTTATTCCACAGATTTTTCAAATATGACCATGTCTTCTCCTTCACCATTATAGTCCCTGAAAACGTTTATGTCACCGACCTTGTAAGTTCCGGGTCTTTTGCGGTTTATAAATCCGTGTTTCTTGTAAAATGATATCGCCCTCCTGTTTACGGGTTTGGTTATAAGTGATATTCTCTCTATCTCCTTCTTTTTAACTTCATTTATAAATTTCTCCAAGAGGTTGGAGGCTACACCCTCCCTCCTATGATTTGGATGGACGCATAATAGGTGTATATACGCTTCTCTGGGGTTGTCCTGTGATAAAAATCCTAAAATGAATCCTATTATACCCTGACTTTCCTCGGCTACGAATGACGTGCCTGAGAAGAATTTCGTGAACAGATGATATATGGAATTTCTCTCCGTGGCCATTGGATTGCATTTCCTTGAAAGTTCTGCTATTTTAATGAAATCCTCTTCCCTAACATTTCTAATCTTCAATACGTATCCTCCAGCTTTTATTAATCTTGGAGGGGTTAAATTTAAATATGATGCTTGAATAATAATAAATTGGAGAATCTGAGGGGCTGGTAGCTCAGGTTGGTAGAGCGTCGCCTTGGCATGGCGGAGGCCCCGGGTTCAAATCCCGGCCAGTCCATTATATTATTATTTCGCTGCTTTGTAGATGTTCTCGATTATTATCTTGAAAAGGTCGTCTGTTTCTACCTTAGAGGGTTTTCTGTCATTTAGAAGTAATCTTAGGGCTAGTTTTACTGTTTCATCCACGTCAGTTGAACGGTGCATGAGACCATTCTCTATATAGAATTTGTCTACTGCTAGTGGTTTTCCTGGGTAACATGATATGACTGGCGTTCCTAGTAGTGCTGCTTCACGGTTCATTGTGCCCCCGGCTCCTATCATGAGGTCGCATTTTTTCATTAGACTGAATGTGTCTACTGGTGGCTTGAGTATTATCACGTTCTCATAGTCCTTGAATAATTCGGCTTGTTCCTTGAATCGTGGTATGATTAGTATGTTGGCATGATCCTTGAGTACTTCGACTATGGGTGTGAGAACTGATTTGTGGCAGTCTGCCTCGAGGTATGATGCTAGGGCCGGCTCAGGGCGCATTAGGATTGTCTTTTCTTTTTTCAGTTTTAGTTTAAGGTCTTCGAAGATATTATCATTATATTCGAAGTTTTGGAAGTGTAGGATTTCTGATGTGCCCTTGTAGCGGATTATGGAGTTTGGGTCCGCGCCGGTTTTCACCACGTTCCAGACATCTATGACTTCTGGCATTATTATCCTTTCACATAATGGTAGTGTGAGCTTGTTAGCGGCTAGGGCATGTTCATTATCGAGTATGTAGACATTTGGGATTTTGAGACCGAAAGTCACCCTTGGGAGTTCTATTGAATGTTTAGAAACTCCAACATCAGGTTTTTCTTCTATTATTAGCTTTGAAAGTTTGTATGCTCTTTTTGTGCTTTCGGTTAGTTTTTCTGATAGTGAGACTCCGTGTTTGCCGATTGATATGAAATCGAATCCGAATAGTTTCATTAATTTGTGTATATCCCCAAATTTGCGCGTGGTTATAAGAACATCTTCCCCTTCCCCTTGTAGGTGTTCTATAATGTTCTTGAAGAATCTTACATGGGGCGCGTTTGTTATATCAATCCATACTTTCAAGTGATCACCAGAAAAAAGATTTGGGGGCTCAGATAGCCTCGAGGATGGCTTCTATCACATCATCGATGCCCTTATCATCTTTTAGGCTGGTTTTTATAACCTTTACATGGGGGTTTATCTTTGACGCATCATCCACCATTTTATCCACGTCAGCCCCAACTGCATCTGCAAGGTCTATCTTGTTTATGATAACGAGGTCTGCTTCTTTGAAGATTAGTGGATGTTTCTGTACGGTGTCATCGCCTTCTGTGGCGCTTATGATAACTATCCTCATATGTGAACCAAGGTCGAAGTCAACTGGACATATGAGGTTTCCCACATTTTCTATGAATAATAGGTCTATTTTATCAAGTGGCAGGTCTTCAAGGCCATGTTCTACTAGGTGGGCGTCAAGGTGACATTCCTTGCCGGTGTTAAGACCCACTACGGGGATTTTATGACGTTTAATTCTTTCAGCGTCAAATTTGCTTATGATATCACCTGCTATCACACCTATTGAATAATCCATCCTTTCTATGAGCTTTTCTATGAGTGTGGTTTTACCTGAGCCCACAGCTCCCAGGAAGTCTATTGCAAAGACACCTGCCTTGTCTAGGAGTCTCTGGTTCCTTTTTGCAAGTTTTTTGTTAGCTATCAGTATATCGTTTTGTATTTCCACCTCTGCGATCTTGTGCATGTTTATTCCTCCTTTTCAATTTTTATGTTCTTGATGTTGCATTCTCTCCCATCAATTATCTTAAAATCGCCCTTGCCACAAGATGGACATAGGATAAGTGGATTATAATGGTCTAATTTATCATCAGCTGTTATACTCCCATTATATCCGCAAGAACATTCGATTTTGGCGGGTACTAGTTCAATGTTAAATTTCGCGCCCTCCAATATAGTGTCTTCACTTAAAACTCCTAATATGAATTTTATCTGCTCTGGGTTAAGGAGGGTTAATTCTCCGATTTCGATTGTGACTTCCAACACTTTTATAGCATCATTCTTTTCAGCAGCGTCGATAACTGTTTTTATAATAGCATCAGCCATGGAAAGTTCATGCAAAGGATTCCACCTCATCAAATCTTTTAGGTTCACTAGTATTAAGGTTTATATTTTATCTATGGGGGGAATTAATATAAAGTCTATGTGTAAATATTCTAGCATCTTTTTGGAAGGGGTGATTATCTTGATAATAGGGGGTTCAGCATCTCAAAATTTAGCGGCTAAGGTTGCTAATCTGCTCGATGAACAATTATGTCCGATAGAAACCCATAAATTCCCCGATGGTGAAAGGTACATCAGAATAAAAGATGAAATCTCTGATGAAGTCGTTGTGATCCAATCAACAGGATATCCTCAGGATGAAAATTTCATGGAATTATTTTTCATTATAAAAAACCTTAAGGATATCGGCGCCAAGAAAGTAAAAGTTGTGATACCCTACCTTGGATACTCTAGACAAGATAAAAGGTTTAAACCTGGCGAAGCTATTTCAGTGGAGATAATAGCAGAACTATTAGAGGCTGCGGGTGCTGATGAAATATTCTCCATTAACCTACATGAACATAAGATAATCGAATTTTTCAGCATCCCAGCACATGACCTTTCAGCCATCCCACTCCTAGGAGAATATTTATCCTCGAAGGTTGATGATCCTATTATAATTGCACCTGATAAAGGCGCCCTCGACTATGCCAAGACCCTGGCTGGTATAATTGGATGCGAATATGATCACATGGAAAAAACACGCATTTCACCTGAAAAGGTGGAAACACGCGTCAAAAACCTTAATATAGAAGGTAAAGGTGTTATAATAATTGATGATATTATCAGCACTGGTGGTACAATAGTTAACGCTTCTAGGATACTTAAAGATCAGGGGGCGGGGGAGATTCGGGTGGCTTGTGTGCATCCCGTGCTCGTTGATGATGCCCTTTTAAGGATATTCTCAGCGGGTGTGGATGATGTTATAGCCACTGACACCATAAAATCAGAGGTGAGTGCTGTGTCAGTAGCGCCACTTATAGCAGAAACCCTAAAAAAGGGTTAATGGGTTGTGGGATTCTTTATTATACTCTTTGGCATTATATCGCTTATCCTCTGCATCTTCTCTATTAGACTCTCTTTGCCCTTACCTATGAGCGCATGTTTAAGCACGTCCCCTAGACTTTCCACTGGTATTACCTCTATTTTGCCCTCATATTTTTTCTCGATCATAACATCATCCATGTTGGCCTTGGGTATTAGAACCTTCTTTATTCCTGCTTCTGCCGCGGCTTCTATTTTACCTGTAACTCCACCAACTGGTAAAACATCCCCTCTTATGCTTAGGGATCCTGTGAGCGCGACTGATTGGTCTACTGGTATTTCCTCGAGGGCTGATATTACCGCTGTTGCAACTGATACGCTTGCACTGTCTCCCTCAACTCCTTCATAGGCTTGCAGGAATTGTATGTGTATATCATAGTTTGAGATGTCTGTTCCAGTATATTTTTTGATGAGTGCGCTTACGTTTTGAACAGCTTCCTTTGCTATGTCTCCTAGTTTGCCCGTGGCTATGATCCTACCCTCTTCTTTGCTCTGCGCAGGGGCCGCCTCGGCAGCTATAGGCAGTATTATGCCGCTACGATCTCCTATGATCGCAAGACCGTTCACTTTACCGATTTCACCACCGTGGGATTTGAATACGCTATATTTTTTCTTTTGGGTGATGTACCTGTCCGCTATCTGCTGTTCGAGGGTTCTTGCAAGTTTCTTGGCTTTTATGACGTGTTTTTTGGATACGAGGTCTGCGCCTTCACTTTTAGCTATGTCACCAGCCGCCCTTACAAGGCCTCCTAGGTCTCTTAATTTGAGGGTTAAGGAATCTTTTTTACCCGCTCTTCGCTGCGCTTCTCTTATGATCTCTTTTATGGCGTCCTTGTTGAAGTGTGGTATCCTTCCATCCTTTTCCACTTCTTGTGCCACGAATTGTACAAGTTTTTGCCTGTTCTCTTCTGTGTCTGGCATGGTGTCCTTCATGTAGACCTCATAACCGTAACCTCTTATCCTTGAACGTAGTGCTGGGTGCATGCCCTCAAGCACATGTAAGTTACCTGAGGCCACGAGGACGAAATCGCAGGGTACTGCTTGGGATCTTACCATGGCTCCGCTGCTGGTTTCGCTTTGTCCCGTGATTGAATATTCTTTGTCTTGCATTGCTGTTAGGAGTTCCTGTTGTGTTTTCATTTTCATTGTGCCTATTTCGTCTATGTAGAGAACTCCCTTGTGGGCTTTGTGTATCATGCCTGCTTCTACTCTTTCATGTGCTGGGGTTCCGAGGCCTCCTGATTGGTATGGGTCGTGTCTCACGTCTCCTAGCAGTGCTCCTGCATGGGCTCCGGTTGCGTCGACGAATGGTGCTGTTTTTTCACCTTCGTTGTTTATTAACAGTTTTGGTACCATTATTGTTTTGCGTGGTCTTATCTGTTGCATTGCTAGGAATATTATCCCAGCTGCTATTATGGCTGCGAGGAATTGTTTGAGCATGAAGCCCATTAGGAGTATGAAGGTGATTATCATGATCATGAAAAGGCTTTTCTTTTCTTCCTGGGCTTTTGCCCTGTTTTTGTGGCTCATCACTATTTTTCTGCCTTCGCCGGCGGGTACTGTGCTAATAATTGGATTGTTTGGGTCGTCGAGGTTTGGGTAGACTAGTATGTCCTGGAGTTGCTCCCTTGGTAGTAGTTCTGCCATTGCTTTTGCAAGCATTGATTTTCCAACGCCGGGTTCGCCTATGAGCAGTACGTTGCGGCGTTGCTCGGCAGCCTTTTTTATGGTTTCAACTGCCTCTTCCTGTCCTATTATCTGGTCTATTAACCTTTCAGGTACTTTTATATCCTTTGATGTTTCATATGCGAATGATTCTTTCATGGTTGCTTTTTTAACCTCGCTTGTCATTTTTATTCAGCTTCCTCCCCAGTTATATAATAGGAAAAAAATAATACTCTATTAATTCTAGGTTTTTTATAGGTTAAATATTTTTCTAACATTTATTTACTATTATCTTTTTATCTCAGCTATAAGTGCAAGTGCATTCTGTATGAATTTTTCGATTATTCTACGATACTTCTCCTCACTCGCCTTTAACTCCTTCTCCATCTTCTTTCTCTCACTGATATCCCTTATAATAGATGTGGTATAACTTTCTCCCTTGAAAGTCCATGGAGTCAATGACAATTCAACTTCTATGATACTCCCATCAGCCCTGCGACTCTTAGTTTCGATTATTCTACCTGCAAGCGGATGTTCACCCTCCATCCTAAACCTATCCATAAGCTCCTTAAAATCTTCATGAAACTCTGATGGTATTATAAGGGTAAGATCTTGGCCTATGATCTCACTCCTATCATATCCAAATATCCTTGAGAATGATGGATTCGCCTCAACAATCTTACCCTTCTCATCCACTATGAGTATAGCATCGGCAGTAGATTCAAAAACAGATTTAAACCCTTCTAGCAATTTTTCGCTGGATCTCATTGACAAGAATAATCTCCCATCCCCAAGTGGAACGCAGTTTACGATCACTGGTATTGAACCATCAACATTAAGATTCACCTGTAAATCTTCAAGGATTCTACCAGTCATCAATTTTCCAGCATCATCTTCTATGATATCCTCGAGACTAAGCCCCCCTATTGTATCCTCTGGTAAGTTAGTTAATCTTATGAATTCACTGTTATATTTTTCTATCATAGAATCTTTTATTATGATATTGGCACTTTTGGAATGCTCAAAGAAGATATCTTCAAGGCTAGTAGATTCCATGAAATCAACCTCACTATCATTTATCTTTAAAATATTGGATATATATAACTAATAGCCTCTGGGGGGCACTTGTCATATGAGCGCAAAATGTATAATGATACAAGGAACATCATCAAATGCTGGTAAAAGCGTCATGGTAGCTGCACTCTGCAGGATATTCGCGAAAAAAGGTTACAGGATCGCGCCATTCAAATCACAGAACATGTCACTCAACTCCTACACAACACGAGAGAACAGGGAGATAGCCATGGCACAAGTACTCCAAGCAGAAGCCGCCGGAATCGAACCATCACATCACATGAACCCCATACTCCTAAAACCCAAAGAAGATTTCATATCACAGGTTATAATCCATGGGAAACCAGCAGGTGACATGAACTTCTATGACTACCAGAGAAAATTCCGAGGAAAAGCCCTAAAAGCCATAAAAGAATCCATAGATCATCTCAAAAAAAACTATGATCTTATAATAATCGAAGGTGCTGGTTCACCAGCCGAGATCAACATGCGACAATACGACCTCGCGAACATGGAAATAGCACACCTCGCAGACGCCGACGTGATACTCATAGCAGACATAGACAAAGGAGGCGTGTTCGCATCAATCGCAGGCACATTCATGCTACTAGACAAAAAAGACAGAGAAAGGATAAAAGGAGTGATCATAAACAAATTCAGGGGAAACCTAGACATCCTAATGCCAGGTATCGAAAAAATAGAAAAGATAATCAAAGTCCCAATACTCGGAGTCATACCATACGACCAAAACCTAAAACTACCAGAAGAAGACTCGGCCTCACTATCAGAAAGAAAATACAAAAACAAGGGAAAAATAAAAATAGGAGTCCTAAGACTGCCAAGGATATCGAACTTCACAGACATAGACCCCCTAGAATATGAAAAAGACGTGTCAATACAATTTATAGAGGCAGAAGACACCCTCAGAGGATTAGACGCCATCATAATACCAGGAACCAGGAACACCATAAACGACCTCCTATTCCTAAAAGAAAAAGGATTCCACGATGAAATAAACGACCTAAAAGATGAAAGTTTAATATTCGGGATCTGCGGCGGATTCCAAATGCTCGGCGAAAAAATAATAGACGAAAGCCATAGAGAATCACGCCACGGAAGCATAAAAGGCCTAGGACTACTCGATTGTAAAACAGAATTCACAGGAGCCCCGAAGATAATAACACAAAGCCGGGGAAAAATAATAGGCAACGGGATATTTAAAAAGTTAAAAGGAGCCCCTATTAGCGGCTACGAACTCCATGAAGGCACAACAATCCTAGGGGACGCCAAAGCCCTCATACGCCTAGAAAAGGGCTGCGGTAACATGCAAGGAAAAAAACTAGACGGAGCAGTTGAAGGGAACATCGCAGGAACATACCTACATGGCATATTCCACAATCTCAGATTCCGCCGCTACTTCACAAACATACTACGTGAAAAAAAAGGCCTAGAACCAGAACCCTACAATATAGACGAATTCCATGACAACACAAGATTCTCACTAGACAGATTAGCAGAGATCGTGGAAAAAAACATAAACCTAGAATTCATAGAAAAACTACTAGGCTGCTAGGAACGGCTCTGCTATTGTAAAGATTACAATTATCGTTAAAATCATCCCAATTATAATCAATGGAACTCCACTTCTTGGAATATCCTGTAATTTCACAAAACCTGTTCCATAGGCCATGGCCACTGTAGGATCTGCTGTAGGTAACATGAAGGAAAGTGAACATGCTATTGCAACAGGCACCGCATAGATGCCCACAGGTAAATGTTGCGTATGGGCGAGTGTAACAGACAATGGTACGAGTATAGCTGACAAGGCTATATTAGACATGACCTGTGTTATGATAACGGCTAAGATCATGAGAACAATCATTATAGCGATGGGTGAAGGGGAACCCATAGCCACTATTATATATTCTATGAGCCATTTAGCGGCTCCTGTATTTAAAAGCGCTGATCCGAGTGAAAGAGCACCCCCGAAAAATATTATAAGCCCCCAGTCAATGTTCTTCTGCGCATCCCTCCAATCTATCACGCCAAATATGATGAAGAGCACACCAGCTATAAGCGCCACAGAATAACTGTCTATACCAGTCCAACCGGCCGTGATCCACAAGAATATGGCGAAAAGTAATATGAAGGTGCTTATCTTCTCATCTCGGCTCATGGACCCTATCAGGTCAAGTTTGTCGGCCACGAGCTTGTCCTTCCCCTTAATATTATCTATTTCCGGTGGGAAAATCCTTAAAAGAACCCTCCAGATTACGAGCATGAGTATTATTGCAAGTGGGAAGCCAAAGATCATCCAATTTACGAATGGCAATTTTGTATAAGCTGCCGCCATAAGGTTGGGCGCTGTTCCTATCTCTGTTGCAAGACCACCTGCCAAGGACCCGAAGGACGCGCCAAGCACCATACTCTTTGCGAAGTTGCTTCCCCTATGTTCAACATCTTTACAACCCATAAGGTTAACTATCTCTTTTATGATGGGGAGTAACATTGCAAATGCCACAACATTCTCGATCCAAGCAGATAACATGCCAGTTGAGAATATACTTGCGAATAGTGCGCGTTTAGGGGAGATTCCAAGTTTTGATAGTAGAGTGTAAGTTAATCGGAGTGCAAGTCCACTTTTTCTGATGGCTTCCGCCATTATAAAACCACCTATCATAAGAAAGATTATGGGGTTTGCAAATCCTATAACCGCCCCTTCAAAGCTTTGAATACCAATTATCGGCTGTATAAATAATATGATCAGAGAAGTCACAGATAATGGCACAACCTCAGTAACCCACATGACAATGGCAAAAACCAGTAAGGATAAAGCAGCATGGCCAGAAGATCCAATACCATGCAATGGGATGATATAAACCAATAACGCCAAAAGTATGCTTATCAGAAAATAAACCGCCTTTCTTGCCACCATATTACCAACACTTAAATGATTCCCTCATACTATATAAATATTATGGAATAGGAGGTTTGCTCCCATAAGTTTTCTAAAAATTAAAGTTCATACAACAGTGCCAAAAAAGGGGGTAAAGGGAAAAATGGAAACTAATCATAAGATAATCTTTAAAAATTCAAGGGATATAACTGAGGTTCCCACCGGGACTGTGAATCTTATAGTCACTTCGCCACCATACCCAATGATAGAAATATGGGATAAGCTGTTCTCCTCGTTTAATCATAGTATAGGTGAAGCGCTCAAAGACGGGGATGGCATGAGAGCATACAATCTCATGCACCATGAACTAGACAGGGTCTGGGATGAAATAGATAAGATATTAGCCCCCTCGGGGACAGTCTGTATCAATATAGGGGATGCCACCAGGAAAATAGGAGATTCTTTCCAAGTTTATCCAAACCATTCCCATATAATATCCCACTTCAAAGATAAGGGTTATGATATGCTACCATTGATTATCTGGAGGAAAGAGACGAACAAACCCACAAAATTCATGGGCTCGGGGATGTTACCACCCAATGCATATGTAACACTGGAACATGAATACATCCTAATATTCAGAAAAGGAGGTAAAAGAAAATTCAACAAAGAAGAAATCCAAAAAAGGAAAGAAAGCGCATATTTTTGGGAGGAACGAAATAAATGGTTTTCTGATATATGGACTGGGTTGAAGGGCGCCCCCCAAAAATTGGATCATTTAAAAAGAAGAGCCGCTGCATATCCTCTCAGATTAGCATATAGGCTCATAAACATGTACTCAATCCAAGGAGACACTATCCTGGATCCTTTCCTCGGCACCGGGACAACTACAGTAGCCGCAATGTGCGCCGGCCGAAACTCGATAGGATATGAGATCAGCCCAAAATTCAAGACCATGATAGAATCAAGGATAAAAAAGGCCCGGAGGCTATCAAAAGAGCTTATAATGGAGCGCGTGGAAAAACATGTTGATTTCGCCCGGGGAAAAAACCTAAAATACAAATCAAAGCATTACGATTTCAATGTCATGACAAAACAAGAAAAGGATATGCTCTTCCAGATTATAAAAAAAATTGAAAAAATCGATGAAAACGAATTCAAAGTAACCTACAAACCGTTCTAGTCACCAATCCCAGGGGGATAAGCCACTCCTAGAACTATGACTTGTATTTCCTCTCGAATCTCCTCCAAGACTTTGCAATATATGGTTCGCATTTATCAAGTTCTGTGAGGAGACACACCCTTATAGTGTCTGTTTTCACTTCCTCTTCACCCTCCAATTTCCTAGTTACATTCTCATAAATCTTGTCAATGATCTCCTTTTTCTCTTCAAGACTATAACCCGCATCGATAGTGGCCTTTTCAAGGGATGCTCTGATCTTAGAAGGCTTGTATGCTTCACGCGTCCCTCTCCTCTTTATAACCTTCATTACTCTTCACCACACATTATATATGATCCATTAAGATAAAATACTTTTTCCACAGCCAGAAAAATCTTCAGACACAAAAATCCTATAAGGATTGGGTGTCTGCCAAGAAGTTATAGGCACAAGATTATATTTAGTATAATTTATCATAGAAATTTCTTGGTGTTCATAATGCCAGTTATAACAGTCGATTATGAGGATCTAAAGAACCTTGGAGTGGACATAGACAAGGATAAACTCATTGAGATTCTACCCATGTTAGGTAGTGACATTGAAGAATTTGATGAAAAAAGTATAAAAGTAGAATTTTTCCCCAACAGGCCAGACCAGCTCTCGGTGGAAGGCGTTGCAAGGAGCCTTAAAGGTTTCATCGGCTTGGAGAAGGGAATGCCATCCTACAAGGTTGAAAACTCTGGGATGAGAGTATATGTGGATGAGAGTGTAGTGGATGTGAGGCCATATATTGGGATGGGTATTGTTAAAAATGTTAATTTTAATGATAAAATGTTAAAGCAGGTTATGGAGTTTCAGGAGGATCTTCACTGGGTGATTGGAAGGGATAGGAAAAAGGTGGCTATTGGTATACATAATCTTGACGTGGTGGAAGCCCCATTCACCTATAAGGCTGTTAAAGCAGATGAGGTGAGGTTCACGCCACTTGACTGCGACCATGAAATGACACCAGCCCAGATACTCAGAGAACACCCCAAGGGTGTGGAATACGCCCATCTCCTAGAAGCCTTTGACCGTTACCCCCTAATCGTTGACAAGAACGAGAACGTGCTTTCAATGCCCCCTATAATCAACGGAGAACTCACAAAACTCAAAGACGATACCGTTAACATACTTATTGATGTTACAGGAACTGATGAGCGCGCAGTCATGCAAACATTGAATATAATATGCACATCATTCGCAGAAACCGGCGGAAAAATAGAAAGTCTAAGGATAATCCGCCCAGAAAAAGAAATTAAAACACCAGATTTAACACCAAAAACAAAAAAATTAAAGATTTCAAATGTCTCAAAGATAACTGGGATAAAACTCAAACCAGAAGCCATAATAGATCTCCTAGAAAAAGCCAGGATGGATGCAAAGATAATCTCAGAGGATGAAATCAAAGTCAAAATCCCACCATATAGGATTGACATACTCCATGAAGTTGATATAATTGAAAATATTGCGATACAATATTGTTTCAAGAACATCAAACCCGAATTTCCAGCAATCCCCACCATTGGAAAAGAAGATCCATGGCACGAAGCCGATAAATCCATAAGGGAGGTTATGATAGGTCTCGGTTTCCAGGAGATCATGAGTTTAATGTTAACCAACGAGGAAAGCCACTACAAGAAAATGAGACTTGAAGAGGATGAAAGGGTTGAAGTCGCCCAGCCAATATCCACCGATAGGACAATGATACGGAAAAGTCTCCTTAACAGTCTACTGGAATTCCTAGAAGCTAACAGGCACGAAGACCTACCCCAAAGGATATTCGAAATAGGCGACGTAATATACGTTGACAAGCGGCAAGAAACAAACACTCGCATAATCAAAAAACTTGCAGGGGCCATAATACACTCAAATGCCAACTTCACCGAGATAAAATCTACCGTAGCAGCCATACTAGAAAACCTTGGATACAAGTTCCAAATAGAAACCCTGGATCATCCATCATTTATTAGGGGGCGATGCGCAAAAATAAACGACAAGAGTGGATTAAATGGATTCTTCGGAGAATTGCACCCAGAGGTCATAACCAATTTCAATCTAGAATATCCAGTTGTCGCATTTGAAATAACCTTCCCTGACAAAATATAATATGGGGAGTTTTATCTGCCAAGTATACTGACTCTGACTCTCCGGCTTCTCGGACCATCAAATTCAACAAAGAATATGCTCTGCCATGTTCCAAGGTCAAGCGAACCATCCAGGAGGGGTATGCTCTGACTGCCACCTATAATCATCGCCCTTAGATGGGAATCCGCATTATTGTCAATGGTATTATGTCCATATGAACCCCCCATTGGAACCAACTTTTCAATGATCTTTTCAAAGTCTCCCAGCAGTCTTGATTCGTTCTCGTTTATGAAAATGGCCGAAGTGGTATGTCTTGTGAAAACATTCACTATACCATCCTTGATATTCGAAGATTTCACAAGATTTTTCACCTTATCGGTTATGTTTACAAGTTCCACTCGCCTTGTAGTTTTTATGTTTATCTCATCTGAAAACAATTCCATATTTATCACCTCCCACTCTATTTTTTTGATAAACGTGAGGTTAACTTGTAAAGGAAACTTTTTTCATGATAAAATGCATGATGCGGACAAAGTTCCATACAACATAGACAATTCACACACTTCCCATAATCGAATCTTGGAGAGGAGGGGCCTTCACTAAGAGCTCCGGCTGGACATGCTTCTATGCATATTCCACAATTTTCACAACACCTATCATCAATGGCTGGTCTCGACCACCAGAACCTAAGAAGTATCCTTGCAAGTTTAGAAGGAAAAAATTCAAGGGCATGATAGATATTGGAAGGCCACCTGAAATCATCTATCAACTGTGGTTCATCTCCTATAATCTTGATGTTACCTGGGCCGCTGCCAAGACCTCTTTCTATCGCGATCCTATTAGATGGGATCATGTAAGGGTCCATTCCAAGGATATGGGAGATGTAAACATCTAATGCAACAGCGTCTTCTGATGCTAGTATCATCCCAAGTTTTCTGGTGTCGCCTCCAGAAGGGCCGTTTCCCTCCATTCCGATTACACCATCTACGATTGTCAGGTCTGGTTTTGCAAGTTTGTATATTTCAACGATCCTTTCGCTGAATTCTGACGGTTTTGGGTATCTTCTGTGGTAATCTGTTTTCCTGGCTCCTGGGATGGCTCCATACATGTTTTTCACTGCGCATGTTAATATTGTCAGGTTATGGGTTTTTATTTTTGGCAGATTCACGATGAAATCGCATTCAAGGATGGGTTTTGCTATGGGATATTCTTCTGATCCGACTTTTTTGATGTATGATCCTGTTGATTCAAAATTTAAAAGTTTTATGTCTAGTTTTTCGGCTATGGTTTTCATTCCTGTTTTTTCCCAGAGATTTTCTATGTTGGTGTAGGGGCTTCCTGGACTGTCTCCTATCATGACTTTCGCATCTTTTTCAAGCAGTATTTTTGCCGTGGCTTCTACGATAGAGGGGTGTGTTGTTATCCCCTCTTGGGGTGCGCTGCTCATTAGAAGGTTTGGTTTAAGCAGCACAAGGTCGCCTTTTTCCAAGTCTTTAAGGCCGTTTATTTTGTTGACGCACTCTCTGATGGCTTTTTGAACTTTTGGGAGTTTGTATGATGTGCATTTAGCCGCTGATATCAGTGACTTCATTATGGTCTCCTCTTATCTGATTTTTTATGAAAGTGTTTGTGGATTCTCTCTGCTATTTTCCTGTTTATCCCATCTACTTGGCTTAACTCTTCTATACTAGCATCTTTTATGGCTTTCACCCCCCCAAAGTGTCTTATGAGGTTTATTTTTCTTTTAGATCCGATGCCTTTTATTTTGTCGAGTGTTGAAGTCTTGGATTTTCTGTCTCTTAATTTGCGGTGGTATTTGATGGCGAACCTGTGGGCTTCGTCCCTGACATGTTCTATAAGGTGTAAGACCTTCGAATCTCTGGGTAAATATATGGGATTGGTGGAATATGGGGTGTATATTTTCTCGTCCTTTTTAGCGATTCCTATAACTGGTATTTTGAGATTCAGCGATTCTAAGACTTTGAAGACTGAGTTTAGTTGTCCTAGACCCCCATCTACTATTATGAGGTCTGTTTTCACTTCACCCTTTGAGTATCTTCTTTTTATGATTTCACGGATCATGCCATAATCGTCGGGTCCCCTTGTGTGTATTTTGTATTGTCTGTAAAGGCCCTTGGCTGGTTTTCCATTTATGAAGGTTACCATTGATCCTACTGGTGCTTCTCCACTAATGTTTGAAATATCATAACCTTCTATTCTTTTGGGATACTTTGGGAGTTTAAGTTGTCTTTTAAGTTCGGATAGTATCTTATAGGTTTCTGATTTTTCCTTGGAGAATGCTTTAACGTTCTCTGTTGCGATTTCTAGAAGTTTTAGGTCTTTCCTATTTTCTGGTTTTCTGATTTTAACTTTAACGCCTTTAATACCTGATAGCCATTCTTCTAATAGTCTCTTAGATTTTATGTTGTGTTCTATGAGTATTTCTTCTGGGATTTGGTGTGGGATCGAATAGTATTGTTGGATGAATGCTGATAATATCTTTTCTTCTGGTTCTTCTTTGGTGTTGTCCATTGTAAAATCATCTTTACCTGTGATTTTCCCATCTTTGATGTGGAGTATTATGATAGAGGCTTTTTCATCATCTACTTTCGCGGCTATAACATCCTTTTCTATCCCAAGGGCGAATGTGGTCTGTTCTTTCTCCATAACCTCCTTTAGTGATGCTATCTGATCCCTTAGAATCGCTGCCTTTTCAAATTCAAGTTTTGAGGCCGCGTCTTCCATCTCTTCTTCTAGTTCGGCTATGATGTTTTTGTATTGTCCTTGGAAGAAAAGTTCAACTTTCCTGATTATCCGCATATATTCTTCTCTTGAAATATTACCAGTGCAGGGACTGTGGCATAAGCCTATCTGTTTGTTGAGGCATGGTCCATCCATCATTTTACAATCTCTGATTTTGAATAGGGATTTTAGGAATTTGATCATCTTCTTAGCGGCGAAGGTGTTGGTGAGGGGTCCGAGATAGGAGCCATCCGAACTTATCCTTCTTGTTATTGTTATCCTTGGATACTCTTCCCTTGTGATTTTAATGTAAGGGTATCTTTTATCGTCCTTGAGCTGCACATTATATGGTGGCCTGTATTTTTTGATGAGATTGCTTTCCAGTATCAGAGCCTCTTTTTCAGTGTCTGTTAGGATATATTCTATGCGATCTAGGTGTTTTCTCATGGCTTTTATCTTCGGATTATCAGTAGGCTGGAAATAGGATCTGACACGTTTTCTCAAGGATATGGATTTCCCAATATAGAGTATGTTACCCTTCCCATCCTTTAGGATGTAAACGCCGATTTTATCAGGGAGATCTTCAACCTCTTTAACAGCCACTGCCAAGATTATAAACCCCTATTGTAGTCTCTTACAAAATTATATATGATACCATGAATATATCACTCTTATAGTTAACTTCATATTAAGTCCGGTTTTTCTGCCAGTGATAAATGATGAAGTTTAAATTAGAATCAGATTTCAAACCCCGGGGGGATCAGCCCAAAGCCATCGATGCACTAGTAGATGGGATAAATGGGGGTTTAAGGGAGCAGACACTCCTCGGAGTCACCGGATCTGGTAAAACCTTCACAATAGCAAATGTCATAGAGAAAGTCCAAAAGCCAACCCTCGTAATTTCACATAATAAGACGCTCGCAGCCCAATTATACGAGGAATTTAAAGAGTTTTTCCCAGAGAATGCTGTGGAATACTTCGTAAGCTACTATGATTATTACCAGCCAGAAGCATACATTCCACAGACAGACACTTACATAGACAAGGAAGCCTCAATAAACGATGAAATAGACCTGATGAGACACTCAACAACACAGTCACTCCTCACAAGGGACGATGTCATCGTAGTCTCCAGCGTATCCTGCATTTATGGTATAGGCGCCCCTTGGGATTATGGTCAATTCACACTCTCACTGGAGGTCGGATCCCACAGAGACAGGGAGGATATCCTATCAGAGCTCGTGCACATGCAATATGAACGAAACGATATCGAATTTGACAGGGGACAGTTCAGAGTCAGAGGAGATATACTAGAAGTTAACCCAGTCCATGGAATGCCACCGATACGCATAGAATTCTTCGGAGACCAGATAGACTCAATATCCCTAATACACCCCACAAGGGGGGAACTCATAAAACACCTGAAAAAAGTAATTATATTCCCGGCCAAACACTTCATCATATCAGAAGATCGTATGGAAAAAGCCATAGAATCTATAGAAGAGGAACTTGAAGAGAGACTGGGAGAACTGAGAAGTCAAGGGAAACTTTTAGAGGCTCAGAGGCTCGAGCAGCGCACAAGATTCGACATTGAAATGTTAAGGGAGATGGGTTATTGTCCAGGTATCGAAAACTATTCCCTACACCTTAGCGGGCGCAACTGGGGTGATAAACCCTACACACTATTAGATTATTTCCCAGAGGATTTTCTGACAGTTATCGACGAATCCCATGTTACAATACCACAGATAAGGGGAATGTACAGGGGAGACAGATCACGTAAGGAAACCCTCATAGAATATGGTTTCAGATTACCCTCAGCACGGGAAAACCGTCCACTCAAATTCAAAGAATTCCAAGACGCCATAAACCAGATAATATATGTATCAGCAACCCCTGGAGACTATGAACTTTCAAGAAGCCAACGGGTAGTTGAACAGATAATAAGACCCACAGGACTCGTAGACCCCAAAGTCATAGTAAGACCGGTCAAAGGCCAAGTAGACGACCTCCTCGATGAGATAAAATCTCGTATTAGAAGGGATGAAAGGATCCTTGTAACCACACTCACAAAGAGGATGGCTGAAGACCTCACAGACTACTATTCAAAGATGGGTATCAAGGTAAGATACCTCCACTCAGAGATAGACACCCTAGAAAGGGTTGATATTATCAACAGTCTTAGGATGGGAGAATTTTATTGTCTCATCGGAGTCAACCTACTAAGGGAAGGGCTGGACCTTCCAGAAGTTTCCCTCGTAGCAGTCCTAGACGCTGACAAGGAAGGTTTCCTAAGATCCGAAACCTCACTCATCCAGACCATTGGCAGGGCAGCCCGCCATGTTAGAGGCGAAGTCATACTCTACGCTGACAAACTCACAGACTCTGTAAAGGCCGCTGTAGAAACCACAAACAAACGTAGAGAAATGCAACTTGAATATAACAAGAAACATGGCATAACCCCCAAAAGCGCCAGGAGAAGCCTCAAAGTTAAAAAGGAGAAAATAGAAGTGGAAAATCTCAGTGAAGTTCCAGAGGATGAACTGAAACTCATAATAGCCGATCTCGAAGAAGAGATGGAAGAAGCCGCGTCAAACCTCGAATTCGAAAAAGCCGCCAGGATCAGAGACCAGATCCTAGCCCTTAAAGGCATCTCAAAATAATAATACCAAGGGATAACATGGAAAAGAATATCGTGATCAAAGGTGCAAGAGAGCACAACCTCCAAAACATAAACCTAAAAATCCCAAGGGACAAACTTATTGTTATAACCGGAATAAGCGGATCAGGGAAATCATCACTCGCATTCGACACAATATACGCAGAAGGACAGCGAAGATACGTAGAATCCCTATCAGCATACGCAAGACAATTCCTAGGACAGATGAAAAAACCCGACGTAGACTATATCGAGGGACTGTCACCAGCCATATCCATAGACCAGAAAGCCACAAAAATGAACCCAAGATCAACAGTAGGGACAATAACAGAAATATACGATTACCTCAGACTACTCTTTGCACGCATAGGCAAACCCCACTGCTACATCTGCGGAAAAGAAATTTCACAACAAACCTCAACACAAATCATAGACAAGATACTCGAAGAAAAAGACGGTACAAGAATATACATACTAGCCCCGATCATAAGAGACAGGAAAGGAGAACACAAAAAGGTCCTGGAAAAACTCAAAGGGGACGGATTCCTGAGAGTCCGGGTAGACGGTGAAATACACAGTCTAGAAGAAGATTTCAACCTTGAAAAAAACCACAAACATACAATAGAGGTTATAGTGGACAGGCTCATAATACGCTCAGACACAAACTTCAGAAAAAGACTAGCAGATTCCATCGAAACAAGTCTAGAATTAGGTGAAGGCACAGTAATAATCTTATACCATGATACAATGAAAGAAAAAGTCTTCAGCGAACACTTCGCATGCACAGACTGCGGCATAAACTTCGAAGAAATCAGCCCCAGGATGTTCTCATTCAACAGCCCCCACGGAGCCTGCCCAGAATGCAACGGCCTCGGAAGTAAACTGGAAATCGACCCAGACCTTGTAGTCCCAAAACCCGAACTCTCACTAAACCAAGGCGCCATCATACCATGGAGCAAATCCCTTAAAAAAGAAAACTACTATTATCAGATGCTCAAAGCCTTAGCCAAACATTATGGATTCAGCATGGACACACCATTCCAAGACCTCGACCCAGAACACCAAAAAATCATATTATACGGATCCCAGGATAGGATACAATTCGTATTCAAAAGAAAGAACAGAAAATATCGCGTCAATAGAAGATTTGAGGGTGTTATCCCCCGCCTAGAAAGAATCTACCTAGAAACCAAATCCAATTATATGAGAAGATACATCGGAGAGTTCATGAGCAACAGACCCTGCCCCGCATGTGGCGGTAGCAGACTCCGCCCCGAAAGCCTCGCGGTTACAATAAACGGCAAATCAATCCATGAAATCACTGAAATGTCAATTAAAGAAGCCATGGAATTCTTCCAGGAACTCAAATTAACCCAAAGAGAAGAACATATAGCAAAGGACGTTCTAAGAGAAATAAAAGAACGTCTAAAATTCCTAGTCGACGTCGGACTAGACTATCTAACATTAAGCAGATCCTCAGGCACCCTCGCAGGTGGAGAAGCCCAAAGAATCAGACTAGCCACACAAATAGGCTCAAGACTCGTGGGAGTACTCTACATCCTAGATGAGCCGAGCATAGGCCTACACCAAAGAGACAACATCAAACTGATCAACACCCTAAAAAAACTCAGAGACCTCGGCAACACCCTAATAGTCGTTGAACACGACCCAGAAACCATACTATCCGCAGATCACATCATTGATATCGGCCCAGGAGCCGGTGAACACGGAGGCCGCATAGTCGCAACAGGAACACCCGAAGAGATAATGGAAAACCAGGAATCGCTCACAGGAGCATACCTGTCAGGTCGGAAAACAATACCAACACCCTCCAGGCGAAGAAAATCTGATGGGAGGCACATCACCATAATCGGGGCCGGCGAACATAACCTGAAAGAAATCGACGTTAAAATACCACTAGGAGTCTTCACATGCGTCACAGGCGTTTCAGGTTCGGGTAAAAGCACCCTCGTCAATGATATCCTCTACAAGGGCCTCTATGAAAGGTTAAACAACAAGCATATGAACCCTGGTAAACATAAGAATATAAAAGGGGTGCATTACCTAGACAAGGTTGTGATAATAGACCAGTCACCCATTGGGAGAACACCCCGCTCCAACCCCGCAACATACACCGGAGTATTCACCTATATAAGGGAACTTTTCGCCCAAACACCCGAGGCAAAAAAAAGAGGATACAAGCCCGGCCGGTTCAGTTTCAACGTGAAAGGGGGCAGATGCGAAGCTTGTAATGGTGATGGTATCATAAAAATAGAAATGCATTTCCTAGCCGATGTTTACATCCCCTGTGAAGTGTGTAAAGGTAAACGATACAATGAAGAAACACTACAAATCAGATACAAGGGTAAAAATATCGCTGAGATACTCGAGATGACAGTGGAAGAAGCATTAAATTTCTTCCATAATATACCATCAGTCAAAAATAAACTCCAAACATTATATGATGTTGGCCTGGGCTATATAAAATTGGGGCAGCCAGCAACAACATTATCCGGCGGTGAAGCGCAAAGAGTCAAACTTGCAAAGGAACTGAGCAGAAAAAGCACCGGCAAAACACTATATATATTAGATGAGCCCACCACAGGCCTGCACTTCGATGATATAAAAAAGCTTTTAGACGTGTTGAATCGCCTCGTAGACGCGGGTAATACCGTGGTGGTCATAGAACATAACCTAGATGTTATTAAAATGGCGGATCATATAATAGACCTTGGACCGGAAGGAGGAGAAGAAGGGGGTAGAATAGTCGCGGAGGGAACACCCGAAGAAGTTGCAGAATCAGGAACATACACTGGAAAGTTCCTAAAAAAGGTTATAGAATCCACAAAACCCCCATTCGAAACAACAATCCTAGAAGCAGATAAAGTCAAAGAATAAAGATCCCCCATTGAATGGGCGGTCTCTGCTTACATTTCAACGCAACAGACTATGATAAGATTATGATCACATGAAAGTGGTAGATGCAGAAGCCGGACCCCCCCAAGATCATGTAATATCATAATCTTATTGGAAGTTTTACACCCATCACCGGAAACTTATATTCATCTTATCTCTACCAGTCATGCAAATAAGAAAAAAAGAAGCTCATTACAAGATTCTGTCAAGAATACAAACAATACGCAAAAGAAGTCCCCCTTATCAAAACTTAGGAAAGTGAGATAGTCTCATGGTATCCCTCGCCAGCTCCTTGGAATGTTTCATATTCTTTGTCCCTATCGAGAATGTATAACAAGCAGATATGTGGCTTCGACTTCAGCTATCCCACAGAGCAAAACTTGAAATATCCCCCCTACAAAGCTAAAGGAAATAAATATATATTTGTTTCATAAAGGTGGGGGTGACAATCATGAATACAAATGTAGGCTCTGTAGAAATCATACTCGAAGAACCACAAAATCTCAGCTAAATCCTTGAAGGATCATTATAGTGAAAAACAAGGATAATAAAAATTTATAGTTATAGCATTCAAAGCAGACTAAAAAGGCTTCACCAGCTCTATTCAAACTATCGAAGCTCAAACACACTCAACAACCAACAAACTTAAAATTGCACGATTAGAGACTCAGATGCCATGAATTCACACAACAATAAGTTTAATACACACTCTGGAAACTCATGCTCGAAGGACATGCCCACGCTCTAAGAATTCTTCAAACGCACCACAATCACGAACCCCTGGAAGGGATGCTCCAACTTAAAATTACAAGCCAAAGGGTTTCAATATGGACAAAACATTCAATCAATACACATAAACAAAGAACTGGAAGTAACTAGCATGACACGCCAAGAAAAACGTGAAAAACGGCAAATATCGGCTTGCAATGCTGTATCTCCTCAGCATACCATTATCCAGAGAAACATCATGGAAACAGTAATATTTCAGTACTGAAAAGAATACTGGACGATAAAAACTATCCCAGAGGTAACCGGCAAAGGATACAATGGAAACACAAGCTCAAAAACATCTACATATACAAGCACGTAAAAGCTTCATCGAAATAGGGGAAAAATAGGATTTCTAAAGCCTAATTTTTTGATTTTATTCTTTTCAAATGAAGATTTTGCCATTTTTTTGTGGTTGTGGGTTGCTGGAAAGACTATGAATAAGACAGCTTTGTTAGAATAGTCCCCTAATTTCTTGATATCATCAAGAATTCCTTGAACATTTGCTGTAATTGGACGCGATTTATACTTCCTGCCTTCAAATCTATAATCCACCGTTTTTTAGTTCTATTGCCCAATCATCAAATACCTTTCCTCTCTGGGCTGCCACCCCCCCGGAATGTTCTTCCCAAGGATAAACTCTTGAAAATGTTTCGATAGGATTCCACATAACTCTACTTTTAGCCAACCTTCAAACTTCGCCCTTTCCTTCGCAAAAACGAAACCCCCCCATGCTACCCTTTAACCTGGGCACAATCTCACTGAATCAATTCTGCAAGTTTATCAAAATTCATGATGAACAGACCACCACTCATATTCATCGATAAGTTTAGGCAAGTTTTTTTATATTAATGTTGATCATCACAACACGACTTTCTCTGGATGGAAACGTATAAGTCATTCTAGGATTTGGAAAGATGCAGGATTAGCATTCTAGGCCGATTTAAGCTGGTTGAATAGCTTAGAAATGGTGAAGTTGCAAGATTTTTCCTTAGCCTGTAGTGGTAGCGGGCGTAGCAGGTTAAAAGAGGTGCGAAGGCTTGAAGAGTCTCTATAAACTTTGGATCCTTGGGTAGTATAATGTGAAGGGGAGGTGTTCTCTAGGCTCCCTCATATTCTCTTTTTTCCTTTACGTGTATTTGAGTGTTGTTCATATAAGCTTAAGCAAGCTCTTGTAGTGTAATGGGTCTCTAAGGCTTACCAGGAAATCGGAAAACATTTCCAAGGGCCACCCTTCTTACCTTCTGGGCTGTGAACGCGCCCCTAATAGTATCAGGGGGCCTCTTCTATGCTCCATTCCATTCCTTAGGGGGCGGTTCCCCCCTCATAGGGTA
>Ga0078972_1001397_pt1 | contig 90655 bp, 82 predicted proteins | sample YelNatPaOPGAMG01_FD_67568 | JGI IMG/M metagenome (GOLD analysis project Ga0078972, IMG submission 67568) | Hot spring thermophilic microbial communities from Obsidian Pool, Yellowstone National Park, USA - OP-RAMG-01 (SPADES assembly) (version 2) | ecosystem: Environmental > Aquatic > Thermal... | reverse complement strand
TTTTAGGTGCAAGATTTGTTGATGAAATTATTAATAGAACAAAATTTGCTGTTTATGGTTTTTGTTTATTAATGTTGTTTCCATTATATGAAAGTATTTCGGTTGATATTTCTTTTTGCTTGAAAGATACAAGGACGCAAGTACTTGAATGGGTTGAGAAAAATATACCTTATGGAGAAAAAATTTTGATTGATAGATATCCTAACTCACCGCCGTTAAGGATGACTAAATCACAACTTGAAAAACTTTATAAAAAAGCAGTTGAGTTAAATCATTATAAAAAAGATTATTTTTATTGGCAACTAGAAGCACATCCTGGTGGAAATTATGGATACGAAGTTTATGAAATTTACCATCCACCATATGAGATAGGGACTATAAAACATCAAGTTGAAGAAGCACAAAAAGTTAGAGAACTTGTTGATGTGTCAGTAGGAATTGAAGGAGTTAAAAAATTGGGTATAAAATATTTTGTTTATAACAGTTATTCAGCAGAAACTACTACAGAACCACAAATTAAAAAATTTTATCAAGAAGTTGAAAATAAAGCAAAGTTGGTCGCTGAATTTAAACCAAAAACAAAATATCATCCAGGACCTGTAATAAGAATTTATGAGTTGTAAAATCTAAGAATATCTCACAATCTGTGGAATAGCCTATAAAAATGGTTATGAAATTACTAAATACTGAAATTTTACTTTTTTTAATTATTAGTATAATTTTGGTAGTATATATTTTTTCTCTTGATTGGGGATTACCTAATCGTAAAAAAATAAGTCAAATATTTACTGATGAAGAAATTAATACTTTTGTTTCAAAAATGGTTGAGTTAAGAAAAAAGTTTTATTCTTCAGTTGAAAAAATACATAGAGATAATAATATAGAAGAAAATATCAAACAAACTTATGATCATAAATCAAAATCTGGACCGTTTAAAGAAATACCACAGGATAGAGTTCTTGATATGACACGAGGATATTTTTTAGGAACTATGAATAGTGATGAACAAAGAAATATTGTTGCGATAAGCAATTTAAATCCTTTAAAGTTTGATTTTAACCCTGACGATTTTACTTATGGTGGGTTATATTTTTATTCTGTTGCAGCAAGTTTTGTTGTAGGGAAAATATTTGGTGTTTTATCTTTAGCAAAAAATATTGAGTATTATTTTTATCATCCACAAGAAGTTGCAAATATGTATTTAATAATAAGAATTTTGAGTTTATTCGGATTAATTGGTAGTGCAATTTTACTTTTTTTATTATCAAAGAGATTTTTTGGTGATAGAGTTGCACTATTAAGTGTTTTGTTGTTGCTATGTATACCAATAGTAGTAATAAATGCAAAAACAGCAAAACCTCATACTTTAGGGATGTTTTTTATTTTGTTTGGTAGTTGGTTTTGTATAAAAATTTTTGATGAAGAAAGTATTAAAAATTATATTTTAAGTGGGATACTTTTTGGTATTTCATTTGCTTTACTTTATTCTAATGCTGTGTCAATCCTTATATTATACTTTGTTGTTTTGACAAAGAATAATTTTAAATTAAAATCTGTAGTAAATAAAAAAGTTATAATTGCAACTATAATTTTTTTAACAATTTTTTTGTTGACTAACTGGTATATAATACCAGATTTTGGAAAATTTTTACGACGAAAAAAAGAACTTGAGATTATCTTCAATTATGGTAATCTAAATTTAATTGCTTCAGCAATGTTTTTAAAAGATTTTTTTATTACAAACTTACCAATTATATTGTTACCAATGACAATTTTAGGTGTAGCAAAAATTTTAAAAGATAAATTAAAGATATTTTATCCAATGTTTGTGTTTGTTTTGATTTATTTTTTGATTGTAGTAATTTATTTAAAACACCCAAATGTTTTTATTATTTGTTTACCATTTATATCAATTTTTTCTGCTTTAGGGATGGAAATTCTTTTTAATAAAAATTTTATTAGTAAAATTTATTGTATATTAACAATCGTAGTTTTAATTATTTCATCTATATATGGCAATTTTTCGTGCAAAATTGCTGAAAAACGGTTAGTTTTGGCTGGACAGTGGATAAATAAAAATATAGCTGAGCTTTCATCAATAGGTGTTATTGATGGATACTTTTGTGTAGGGAGTTGGCCACCATTTAAATTTCTAAAATATAAACTAATTCATCTACCTTCAGAACAACTGTGGAGTAAAGAAAATCTACCAGATTATTTAATCTTAGTTAATAATCAAATAGAGAAGTTTAGCGTGTATACACAAAAAGATTATAACAGTGCTCTTTCTTATGATAATGTTTTAGATAAAATGTTTTTCTATATTTATCCTTCGTTAAGAATTAAAATTTATAAAAATATGAATAGGCTTTTAAAAATAGATAAATCATCAGCATTTTTTAAAAATTGATATCTTCTTATCAAAGATATAAATTTTAAAAATAGGAGAAAGTTTTGTATGAAAAAAGCATTAGTTACAGGTATCACAGGACAAGATGGTTCTTATTTAGCAGAACTGTTATTAGAAAAAGGATATGAAGTTTATGGAATGGTTAGAAGAAAGAGCATTGAAGATTTTTCTCGTGTTGAACATATAAAGGATAAAATAAATTTTGTCAGCGGTGATTTAACAGATCAGAGTTCATTAGATGATATAATAAGAAGCATAAAGCCTGATGAAGTTTATAATCTTGCCGCGCAATCGTTTGTGCCAACTTCTTTTATTCAACCAGTTTTAACTGCAGAAGTTACAGCATTGGGTGTTTTAAAAATTTTAGAGTCTATAAGGAGATTTTATCCTCAGGCAAAGTTTTATCAAGCATCTTCTTCAGAGATGTTTGGCAAGGTAAAAGAAATTCCTCAAAAAGAAACTACACCTTTTCATCCAAGAAGTCCATATGGTGTGGCTAAGGTTTATGGTCATTATATTACTGTTAATTACCGAGAAAGTTATGGTTTATTTACTTGCAGTGGAATATGTTTTAATCATGAATCTCCAAGACGTGGTCTTGAGTTTGTTACAAGAAAGATAACATATGGTTTAGCAAATGTTTTAGCAGGTAAACAAAAAACAATAAAACTTGGTAATTTAGATGCCTCTCGTGATTGGGGGTATGCAAAAGATTATGTAGAAGCGATGTGGCTTATGCTCCAACAAGATAAACCTGATGATTATGTCATAGCTACTGGGCAAACTCATACAGTAAGAGAATTTGTTGAAAAAGCTTTTGAAGTAGTTGGTGTAAAAATTCGTTGGGAAGGAAATAAAGAAAATTCTAAAGGAATTATTGAAAAAATTGATAAAAATAATGTAAACAAAAATTTAAAAATTGGTGATGTCGTTGTTGAAGTGGATAAAAATTTATATCGTCCTGCAGAGGTAGATTTGTTAGTTGGTGATGCTACAAAAGCAAAAAAAGTTTTAGGTTGGAAACCAAAAACTACTTTTGAGGAATTAGTGGAGATTATGGTAAAAGCAGATTTAAAAAACATAGGACTGTTATAAAGGAGTAAATAGATATATGAGTTGGAAAGAAGATTTTGAAAAAAAGGAATTATACTGGCAAAAATTTTGGGAAGAACAGAAAATTTTTGAGATAAAAATAGATAAGAATAAAAAAAAGTTTTATTGTTTAGTAATGTTTCCTTATCCTTCTGGCAAAATTCATATGGGGCATGTGAGAAACTATGTTATTGGAGATGTTATTGCAAGTTATTGGAGAATGAAAGGGTATAATATTTTTCATCCTATTGGTTGGGATGCTTTTGGACTTCCCGCTGAGAATGCTGCTATCAAGCATAATATCCCACCTGATAAATGGACAAAAGAGAATATTGATAATATGAGAAAACAACTTAAACGTTTAGGTATAAGTTATTGTTGGGATAATGAAATTGCTACTTGTGAACCTGAATACTATAGATGGAATCAATGGTTTTTCATAAAAATGTATGAAAGAGGTCTTGTTTATAAAAAGAAAGCTTTGGTTAATTGGTGCCCTAAATGCTCAACTGTTCTTGCTAATGAACAGGTGCATGAAGGACTCTGTTGGAGGTGTGATTCTAAAGTGGAACAAAAGGAGTTAGAACAATGGTTTATTAAAATAACTGATTATGCAGAGAGATTACTTGAAGGGCATAAGATTTTGAAAAACAACTGGCCTGAGGAAGTTTTAATAATGCAGAAGAACTGGATTGGTAAATCAGAGGGGACGGAGATTAAGTTTGAAGTAATAGATTCTGACTTTAAAGAGATAATTGTTTTCACAACAAGAGCAGATACACTTTTTGGTGCTACTTTTGTTGCAGTAGCTCCTGAACACGAGTTCTCAAAATTTGTTGCACAGAAAAATCCTAAGGTCGCAGAGTATATAGAAAGTATTTTTAAAAAATCTTTAGAAGAAAGAAAACTCGCCAAAGAAAAAACAGGTATATTTAGTGGATTTTATGCTATAAATCCTATAAATAATGAAAAAATTCCAATATATATTGCAGATTATGTTTTGATGGATTATGGTACAGGCGCTATAATGTGTGTACCTGCGCATGACCAACGCGATTTTGAATTTGCTAAGAAATATAATATTGAGATAAAAGAAGTAATAAAGCCTGTCAATGGAGAGACTACTTTGCCAGAGTTTGCTTATGAACTTGATGGTATAATGATAAATTCAGGTAAGTTTTCAGGCTTGGCATCAGAAGAAGGAAGAAAAAAGGTTACAGAATATTTAGCATCAATAGGTAAAGGACAGATTAAAATCAATTATAAACTTAAAGATTGGTTAATTTCAAGACAGAGATACTGGGGAACTCCTATACCGATAATTTATTGTGAAAAATGTGGGACCTTACCTGTGAAAGCAGATGAACTTCCTGTTTTATTACCAGAAAATGTCAAAATTACTGGTGTTGGTGAATCTCCACTTAAATATGTTGATGAGTGGAGAAAAACAAGATGTTACAAATGTGGTGGTTCTGCATTAAGAGAGACAGATACAATGGATACTTTTGTTGATTCTTCTTGGTATTATGCAAGATATTGTGATCCTCACAATCAAGAAAAACCTTTTGATATAGAGATTGCTGATTATTGGCTACCTGTAGATCAATATATCGGTGGTATTGAACATGCGTGTATGCATCTTATTTATTCAAGGTTTTGGCATAAATTTATGTATGATTTAGGTTTAGTAAAAACAGAAGAACCATTTATGAAATTGCTTACTCAAGGTATGGTCACGCTTGGTGGTTCTGCTATGTCTAAATCTAAGGGTAATATTGTAGAACCAGATGAGATAGTTTCTAAATATGGTGCTGATACTGCGAGACTTTTTATTTTGTTTGCTGCTCCGCCACAGAAACAACTTGAGTGGTCTAACCAAGGTGTAGAAGGATGTTGGAGGTTTATAAATCGTGTGGATAGGTTAATAGATTTGGTGATTGAATCTAAAATAGATATTAATCCAGGAGATAGTGAGTATAAAAAAGCTAAAGAAGAGTTGTTGTCAGAGTACAATAAGTTGTTAAAAGGAATAATTTTAGATATAGAAAAAGAGTATCAATTTAATACAGCAATAGCAAAGACAATGGAAATAACAAATTTGTTATATTCTTATAAATACTTAGGTGACGATGTTTCAAAAGAAGTTGTCAAAGGGTTGATAAAAATCCTTTCGTTATTTATTCCACATCTTGCTGAAGATTTGTGGCATAGAATTGGTGAAGAGGGTTCTGTAAGATTAACTGAATTACCTAAGTATGATGAAAAATTAATAAAAGATGATTTTGTAGAAATACCTGTACAGGTTAATGGTAAACTAAAGACGAAAGTTATTGTTAAGAAAAATATTTCAGATGAGGAGATTAAAAATATTGTATTAGAAGATGAAAGAATAAAAAAATTGATAGATAGAAATAAAATACAAAAATGGATAATTTTGCAAAATAAGCTTATCAATATAGTTTATAAAGATGGATAAAAAATAATAAATGAAATGTCCATTTTGTGGTAATTCTGACACAAGAGTAGTAGATACAAGAACTATAAAAGATGCCTCTATCATCCGTAGAAGAAGAATTTGTGTCAGTTGTAGACATAAGTTTACAACTTATGAGCGTGTTGAAGAACCTCCTCTAATGGTAATTAAATCAGATAAACGTAGAGAACCTTTTGATATAAATAAAGTTAGGGAAGGTATTCTTCGTGCTGTAGAAAAACGCCCGGTTAAAAGCGAGGATGTGGAAAGAATTGTTTCAGAGGTGCAACAGGAGTTAGCAAAAAAGTTTGTTTTAGAAGTACCAAGTTCTCTTATTGGTAAGTTAGTGTTAGAAAAGTTATTTGAAGTAGATCCTGTTGCTTATGTGAGATTTGCTTCAGTATATTATCAATACGATAGTATAGAAAAGTTTTTAACAGAGTTAAAAAAATTAAAGAAGGCCTATATTTTAAAAAAACAAAAAAAGGTTAAAAATAAAAAAAATGAATAATAATGTAAATGAATTAGTAGAAAACATCTATGATGAAATTAGGTCATTTGGTTACAGTTTAGAAGAAATTGTATCCGGAGATGTTTCACCTCCTAAAGAGATTAGAGAAAAAGTAGAAAAGTTAATTTCTTTAGATAACAATTTTTATTCTAATTTGCTTTATAAATTAGTTTCTGAGGAATTTAGTGAAGAAACAGCGAAAAATTTGTGGTTTGAAATATTAGAACATAAATATAGGGTTTCTGAAAAGCTTGGAAGAAACATAGGTATTCGTGTTGCTACATTAGATTATTTGGAAAACATTAAAAAAATTATAAAATCACCTAAAATTATTGAAGAAGAAGATTTTATAAAAACATTAACACTTGCGACAAAAGATTCTCTTACAGGATTGTATAATAGAGCTTATCTGTTTAGCATTATAAGGCAAAAAATTAGACAAAGACAAAATTTTTCGTTAGCATTTCTTGACCTTGATGGATTTAAAAAATATAATGACAAAGAAGGACATCATGCAGGAGATATTGTTTTGTGCGAATTTGCTGCTATGATAAAGTTAGAGTTTAATGATGAAGAAAAGTTTATTGTTGGTAGATATGGTGGAGATGAGTTTATCATTTGTTTATTTGGATTAGATAAATATACTGCAAGGGATAAATTGGATAAATTCAGACAAAAAGTTCAAAATGAGTTTGCTTCTATTGGTATAACTGTTAGTATAGGAGTTTGTGAATACAATGTAGAACCTGCGAAGTCAGATGCAAGAGATTTTGAAGAATTAGTTGAAAAAGCCGATGAACTTTTATATAGAGTAAAAGAATTTGGAGGTAATAAAGTATTCATTCTTAAAACGGTTGTATTTAATTATTATTCTGAGAAGAACTACGTTCCTAAGGAAGTATCAGTTGTAGGTGATTTTAACAATTGGGATAGAAAGAAGGGTATTATGGAATATTTGCCACAAGAAAATAGGTGGTTTAAAAAAATGCTTATTAAACCTGGTACTTATAGATATAAATTTTTAATAGATACAAATATATGGATAGCTGACGAAAAATCAGAGCAATTTGTAGATGATGGTTTTGGAGGTAAATGTTCAGTTATTGTGGTGTCTGAAAAATAAAAGATAACAATTAATTATAAAATTTTTAAAAGGAGGGTTAAAACCATGTCTGAGGTTTTAGTAGTTGTAAGTAAGATTAAAAAGATGGTAAAAGAACAAGGTTTAAGAACAGGAGAAGATTTTGTTGAAGAACTATCAAAGAAAGTTGAAGAGATGGTAAAAAAAACTGTTGAAAAAGTAAAACAAGAAGGTAAAAAGAAAACATTAGGTGCTGAAGATTTAATGTAATTCGTTAAAAATACTTTCCAAATACAATTTACATTGTTTAATCTTTAAATGAAGAAAAGGTGTATTTTTTTGCCCAAAATTTCTATTGTTTTAGGTTTGACAGGTCCTAATGCTGCTGGTAAAGGTGAGATATGTAAATATCTTGCTACAAAAGGATACTATGTTACTTCTTTATCTGATATTTTGAGAAAAATAGCAGTTGAAAAAAATATTTCTTTATCAAGGATTAATCTTGTTAATCTTGGTAATGAGTTAAGAGAAAAGTATGGTGCAGGGGTTTTAGCTAAGTGGTTGATTAAAGAATTAAATAAAAATCATAATAAAAGTTATGTTAAAGTTGTAGTGGATAGCATAAGAAATATTCAAGAAGTTAAGGAGTTTAGAAAAAAATTCAAAAGTAGATTTTTTTTGGTTTATGTTGACGCTCCTAAAAAGTTGAGATTTAAATTTATGAAATTAAGAAATCGCGAAGGTGATCCTAAGACATATAAGGAATTTTTGGAACTAGAGAAGAAAGAAAAGTCAGATAAACTTACACATCAGCAGATACATAAATGTAAAAAACTGAAGAATTTTTTAATTTATAATAACTCCACATTAGAAGAACTTCATAAAAAAATAGATAAGATACTACAAAAAATAAATCATTATGGAAGGGAATAAAAGATTAAGTTGGGATGAATATTTTTTAAAATTGGCATTTTTAGTTGCAGAGAGGTCAACCTGTTTGAGACATCATGTTGGTGCAGTAATTGTTAGAGATAAAAGAATTTTAACTACAGGGTACAACGGTGCTCCTTCAGGTGTAAAGGATTGTTTGGAACTTGGTTGTTTAAGGGAGGAATTGGGTATACCTTCAGGACAAAGACATGAAATTTGTCGTGCTGTCCATGCTGAACAGAATGCTATAATTCAAGCAAGTGTTTATGGAATAGATATTAGTGGTTCAACTATGTATTGTACGCATTCTCCTTGTATAATATGTGCAAAAATGATTGTTAATGCAAAGATTAAAAGGTTTGTAACTGCTGGTGAGTATCCTGATGAAAGTTTTAAAGCTTTATTTGATGAGGCAAAGGTTGAATTTGTAAAACTTGACTTACCAAAATTAGAAATTTCTTTACTTTTGTGAGAAAATTTTTAAGCCCATTCTAAAACAGGGTAGTTATTTTTATAAACAACCTTGGTAGGATAAATCTGCTCTACTATTTCATCTGGTTTAAACCAAAGTTTTATTTCTCTTTCAGCAGATTCTTCTGAATCAGAGCAGTGTATTACATTCTCCATAATCCCTTTTTTGTTTATTCTTCCGTATGCTCCACGGATTGTGGTAGGGTCTGCTTCAAGAGGGTTTGTAGCTCCTGCAATCTTTCTTACTCTTTCTATAGCATCTTCTCCTTCATAAACAAATACCAATATCCTTTCATATTCGGCACCGTATGCTTTACCTGAAAAGTATTCATATAAATCATTAAAGAATGGTTTATCTACAAGATGAGCATAATGTTTCTCTGCAAGTTCTCTTGTAACTTTTACAACCTTAGCACCTATTATCCTTAATCTTGCTTCTGATAATCTTGTCAAAATATTACCTGTTAATGATTTTACTAAAGCATCTGGTTTTATTATTACTAAAGTATATTGATGTTTTTTACTTTCTTTTTTTTCCATAAAAGTTAAAGATTGTTTTTTGTTGAAATTTTAATTTAATATTTATAGAAAATTAAAACTAATATGTCAACATTTTATTGGGAACATTTTTAGACATATCTTTGTCTAATCTTATAGATATGGGGTAAATTAAAATGTCAGATAAAGAGGAGCAACTTATAATTTCTTCGCAACAAGGTGATATTCTCTCTTTTGAAAGGCTAATCTCTATTTATCAACAGAAGATTTTCAATATAGCATATTTCAAAATACAAAATTCTGCACTTGCAGAAGATATTACCCAGGAGGTCATAGTTAGAATTTTTAAAAAGATTAAATCGTTTAAGTTTAAAAGTTCTTTTTCTAGTTGGGTTTACAGAATTACTTGTAATATCATAAATGATGTTGTAAAAAAGTTTAAAAATATTAGTGAGATGTCCATAGACGAGGTTGAGAATTTGGGTTATGATGATGAATTTAAAAAAATTGAAAATTCATTAGAAGAAGATATAAAGAGTGAGAAAATAAAGATGCTTATTCCTAAAATTCCACATAAGTTTCAAATAGTGCTAATACTTTATGAAATTGAAGGTAAAACATATGAAGAGATTGCTGAAATTTTAAACAAAAATATTAATACTGTTAAAACAAGATTATACAGAGCAAGACGGATTTTAAAAAATTTGATATTAAAAGAAGCAAAGTGGATTTTAGAATGAAAAAAATTTTAATTTTTTGTTTTTTATTTGTTTCTGTTTTTCTATATTCAGAGACAGAGGAGTTTTTTATAGAAATAGAAAATTTGATAGACAATTTTAAATATGAAGAAGCAATAAAACTATTAACCTCTAAAGGGCTTGAAATAAGTGTTTATCCTAAAGTTGGTTATTATTTAGGAGTTTGTTATTTTAAATTAAAAAAATATGAATTAGCAGAAAATTTTTTAGAAAAAGCGTATAATAGTGGATATAGAAACGAGTATTTATATTACAATTTAGGCGTTGTTAAATTTAAGTTAAAAAAGTACAAAGAAGCACTATTTTATTTAAAAAAATCTAAGAATAATATGTTTTTAGCAGACAAAAGTCTGTATTTGATTGTTACTTCATATCTAAAATTAGGGGAAAGAGATGAAGCAGTTGAAGCGTATAAAGAACTTAGAAATAACTTTCCTTATTCAATAAATTTGTTAAAAACACAAGATGTTTTGGAAAAGTTTAATATAGATTATAAAAAATACGAATATAAAAATTTATCGTTTTATATCTCACCAAATATTGGTTATGAAACAAACTTAAATTTTGCTTCAGAAAAATATTATGATATAGTGGGTCTAAAAGATTATTTTTACTCTACTAATATATCAATTTTATTCTCCGAAGAACCGATTTCCTTTTCTTTAGGTCTCACATTAAAGAATTACCTAAATTATACTAATTATAATTTCAAAAACTTTTTTACTTCTGTTAGTTTTAATTTGTTGAGATCTCCTGAGATGAGTTTTATTATGTTTGGTAACTATTATGTTGGGGATGAACCGATACAGAAAGATTTTGGTGTTAAATTGAAAAATATATTTAATATTGAAGATTTAATTTTTGAAATCTCGGCCGGATATATTTTTGAGGATTTTTTAAATATTAGTTATAAAGAGCTAAATGGTGGAACGCAAGAGTATTGTTTATCTACAAAGTTAGGGATTTTTAGATTAGAAACTATGTTTAGGTCAAAAAATGCTGAATCTAATATTTATTCTTATGATATGTTAAGTTATGGAGGAAGGTTGGAAGAAAGGTTTGGAAAAATTTTAGTTTCACTTGGTGCTTTAATATCTAATAAATCATATACTAACAGAGAAGATAAAATCGCTACATTATATACTACAACTATCTTAGAATTAACTCAGAATTCTAACTTAAATTTCACTTACAACAATTCTAAATCTGACTCCTCTGATGAAATGTATACTTATAAAACTCAAAACTTTTCTTTAAATTTAGATTTATATTTTTAATTTTTGGGAACATTTTTTAAGAATTGCCTGTCTATAATAATGGAAGGAGGAAAAAATGAAGAGATGCAATCAGATGAAAAATCTTATACAAAAATATATAGATAAAGAGATTTCGCAACAAGAAGAAAAAATTCTTAAAGAACATATTGAAAAGTGTAAAGATTGCCTTACAGAATTGAATTATTATCTGAAAATTAAAGAAAATTTAGCTTTATGTAAACCGCCAGAATTAAGTGATAAGTTTTATACTAAGCTACATTCAAAGTTATTAGAAACCTCATATGAAAATATGATAGAAAAAAAATTTATATCGGTTTTTTCTAAATATGCAGCAGTGACAGCTTTATTTTTTATTGTAATTTTTGGTTTTCTTTTGTTAAAAGAAAAAAAGATAATTTTTGTATACAATCAACCATATTCTACGGACTATTATAATGAGTATAACCTAACGGGTTATGAAATAAGGGAAGATTTACCTGTTCAAGAGGAAGGATATATAAGAATAAAACTTAATGCTAAAAAAGAATTAAAAGGTGTTAAAGTAGAGGTTGAACTTCCTGATGGAATTGTTTCTGCTGATGGAGGGAAAATATTTTATTGGGAAGGAGATTTAAAACCTCAAGAGAATTATCTTAAAATTAAAGTAAAAGCAGTAAAAGAAGGTGAGTATCCAATTAAAATAAAAATTAAAAAGGATTCTTCTGAGAAAAATATTGTTAAAAAAGTTAATGTCGTTAGAATATAAAATTGCCTACTTTTTATTAAATCTAAAAGTAGGAAAGGAGGTGAGAATAAAATTTGATGAATCCCGTAGAGATGTGGGATTAGAATCTTTTTAAGAGGAGGTATAAAAAGATGAAAAAAATAATTGTTTACACATTAATCACAGCACTAGTTATAAGTGTAGCACTAATATTTGCGGATGTTGAAGATGTAGATGCTGATGTTGATATAATGCTTGAGCAAAAAAGTCAAAAATCCCAAATAAATACTGAAGAGTTAATGCAAATAGTTAAATCAAAATTAGAGAAAAAAGGCTATACAAATGAGCAAAGGGAAAGAATTATAGCAAAAATTAAAGAGGAAATAAAAAAGGGTGAAGTTCCGTCTGCGCAACTTGCAGTGAGAGTTTGTGAACAAGCAGAACAAAATTTGTTGTGTAAAGATGTCAAAAAATGCGAAAAAGATATAGAGCAAATTGTTGCTAATATAAAGAAGGAACTTGAAAGAGCTAAAAATGAAATTAGTAAAGAAGCAAAAAATAAAGAAGAGAAAAAATATAAAGCTATTGAAGTCTTAGAATCTCTTGTAGAAGCTGGTATACCTGTTGAACATGCTTTAAATGTAGTAAAAGAAGCAATGAAAGGTAAAGAAGGAGATGTTGCGTCAGTTGCAAAGAAGAAAATAGAAAAAGATATGCAGTATAATAGAGTTAAACTTCCTATAGAATTAAAACAAAGGATTAGAGAACAATTACAACTTTATACACAAACTCAAACCCAACTTCAAAATCAGATGTTAGAACAAAAAATTCAACTCCAAACACATCAAGAAACTCAACAGCAACTACAGCAGCAGAAACCACAAGAACCACAAAAACAGTGGCCTAAAAAATAATTTTAATATACTTATGCGAGGGGGAAGTAGATTATATATCTGCTTTCCCCTTCTTATCTTTCTTCTTGCCTTTTTACTTTTATATGAAAAAGAATTACTCAGTTTTGTAAGTGTAATAGGTTGTAGCTATTGTAAAATAGATTCTTGGATAGTTATATTCTAAAGATTGTGCTAATGATATGTTGATATTTATTGGTAAAATTTTGAATATTGTGAAATTATATTCAATACCGCTTCCAAAACTTGATTTTATATTTTCTTTAGTAGTAAAGATGTTTTCTGATGTGCCAAATTTTGCTAATTCTAAAAATACATTCCAATTTAAAACATAGAAAGTTATACCGATAAAACTCAATTGTGTAGATTTTGCAATTGGTATGTTATATTTAAACTGATTATATATTATAGAATCAGCCTGAAACTCTTTAAATTTATAACCCTTAAGCATCTTATATCCACCTAAATAGTAAATTTCTGAAAGCGGTTTGTTATTTGAATACAGTGGGTAACCCAATTTAAATATATATTCCAAGTTTTGTTTGTTTAATATTTCAAAATATTGTAGAAGAAAAATATCTAAGTTTGCGTAGTCGTAATCACTACCAAAATATTTTATTGATTTTTTTATAAAAACATTAAAGTTTCTACCTGTTTTGTTTCCATTTTCTTCTTTAATTGTCTCATTTGAAAATAGAATCTTTCCAAAGATATTATTCCCTTGTTCTAATTTTAATGTTGTTTCAATTGATGTGGTTAAGTTATGTTCATATTCTAAAGATATTTTAAAGAAAGAAAATTTGTTTAAGCTTAGTTTTGAGAAAATTCCTATATTTTGAATACGGTTTATTGTTTCTTGTGAGACAAAAATTTCTGAGAAGTCAGCATTGTCAAGAAGAGAAACACCTAACAGAGGTTTTGTGTTATATTCAAGATTTAAATTAAATCCCATGAAGTTGTCTACAAAGTCATATTTTGAAAAAAATTCTAAAGACGACTTCTTATATGTTTCTTTAAACCTTAAGTCTAAAGCTCCGTTAGGTAAGAATATTTGTAATTCTGGTTTTATGTATAAGACATTTTCTGTAACTTTTACTTGTGGAAGATTTTTACTAATATCTTCTACTTTTTGGACTATATCCTCAGCATAGATTAAACTGGTTATAAACAAAAAAATAAAAAAAAGTTTTTTCATAGTTTATTTTACTTATATAAAAAAATTTTTTAATTTCAACCTATTGACAAAAAAATTTTTATTTTATATTTTTTAAAACAGAAAAAGCTAACTATTCACCGAACCATGTAGGGCAGGGCTTTAGCCCTGCATAAATGCAATCCCGCAGATTGCGGGATAAAGGTTTGCCCTACAAAAATCCTATAATTGAACACGGTTCAGTAAGTAGATACGAAAAAAGACTTTCCTTAATATATGAAAAGAAAGAGAGAATTTATCTTTTTGCTAATCATTCCAGATATGAAATGGTTGCAATCCTAAGATGCATTTGTTGAATATTCATTTTACCCATGGTTTTTTGAAAGAAAAATTGACGAAATTTCTTCCTTTTAAAAAATTATTTTAAATTTAAACATATTTTTATGCCAAATGTTATTAAAAGGTTCTCTTTCCATTAATTTAGAGAGAAATCTTCTCATAAACTAATTTTAAAATATTATTATAGGAGGATTTTAAACTATGACCTTACAACAAGTAACATTTGATATTAGTTCTTTGGCAAAGATGAAACTTCAGGATTTGTTGAAACTTGCCAAAGAACTTAAGATTGAGAATGTTGAAGGATTAAAAAAACAACAACTTATTTCAAAGATTATTGAGGTTCAATCTCAGACAAATGGTCTTATGTATAATGAAGGTGTGCTTGAAATTTTACCTGATGGTTTTGGTTTTTTACGTTCGCCTAATTTTAACTATTTACAGAGTAATGAAGACATATACATTTCACCATCGCAAATCAAACGTTTTGGTTTAAGAAAAGGGGATACTGTGGGTGGATATGTGAGGCCACCAAAGAATGATGAAAAGTATTATGCTTTACTACAGATAAAATCTGTTAATGGAGAAGATCCTGAAAAAATTCGTAATCGTCCTTTATTTGATAATTTAACTCCATTATACCCTCAAGAACAGATTGTTCTTGAAACAACAAGAGAAGAAATTTCTACAAGGGTTATTGACCTTTTAACCCCTTTAGGTAAAGGTCAGAGAGCATTAATAAATGCAGCTCCAAGAACTGGTAAAACAGTTTTGTTACAAAAAATAGCTAATGCAATTACAAAAAATTATCCTGATATAAAACTTATAGCATTACTTATTGATGAAAGACCTGAAGAAGTTACAGATATGATGAGGAGTGTAAAGTGTGAAGTTATATCTTCAACTTTTGATGAACCAGCTGATAGACATGTCCAGGTTGCTGAGATGGTTTTAGAAAAGGCGAAACGTTTGGTAGAACATGGTTATGATGTTGTGATATTACTAGATTCAATAACAAGATTGGCAAGAGCTTACAACACTATCACACCATCTAGTGGCAGGGTTTTATCTGGTGGTTTGGATGCTACTGCGCTACAAAGGCCAAAGAGATTCTTTGGTTCTGCAAGAAAAGTTGAGGAAGGGGGTTCTCTTACAATTATAGCAACTGCACTCGTAGAAACAGGTTCAAGGATGGATGATGTCATATTTGAAGAATTTAAAGGTACAGGTAACATGGAAATATATCTTGATAGAAGGCTTGCTGATAGACGAATATTTCCTGCGATTGATATTACACGTTCGGGTACAAGGAGGGAGGAACTGCTAATTCCAGAAAAAAATCTTAAGAAAATATGGCTTTTAAGGAAAGCTTTGATGCAACTTTCTCCTATTGAGGCAATGGAAAGATTAATTGAACTTTTAAAAAATACAAAGTCAAATGCTGAATTTTTAAAGTCCATAAGTGATAGGTTAACTGAAGAAGATATAGACAATTTACTAAGATAATAAAGATTTACTTTCCTTTTAAATTCTCTTCTATGAATAATAAAAAAAGTTTACATTATTCTTTCTTAGATGGGATTTTTGCATCTATTATGATGGGTTTGACTTTGAACTATGTAATTCCATTTTCTTTAGTATTAGGTGCAAGAAATATTGAAGTAGGTTTACTTAATGCTTTACCACAATTTTTTGGTTCAATCTTTCATTTGAAAACAGCAGATATTGTGGAGTATGTTAAAAGTAGATTAAAAATAATTACTATATTTGTATTTTTACATAGTGTAAGTTATTTATTAATTTTGTCAATTTTTTTAGTTCCCACACACTACAGAGTTTTGTCCTTTATTTTTTTGACAACAGTATCTTCAATATTCTCTTCTATAGTTGGCACTGTATGGTTGTCACTAATGAGTGATACCGTGGAAAAAGAGAGGTATGGAGAATACTTTGCCTGGAGAGGTAAAGTTTTAGGTATAATAAATTTGGTTGCAAGTTTTATAGCAGGGATATTTTTAGGAATAGTTAAAAATAAATTCTTAGGTTTTATAACTTTGTTTTTTTTAGCAGGTATTTCAAGATTAATTTCAGGATATTTTATAAGTAAAATGGAAGATGTACCAATAAAATTTTTACCAGAGAAAAAATTTACATATTGGCAATTTATAAAAAGAGTTAAAGAAAGCAATTTTGTAAAATATGTTTTGTTTGTTTCAATATTCAATTTCTCAGTTTATGTTGCTGCGCCATTTTTTAATGTCTATATGTTGCGCGAATTAAAGATGTCTTATTATGAATATACTTTTGTTACCCTATCTTCTGCTATTTCTGGGTTATTTTTTCTACCATTTTGGGGTAGAGTGGCTGATAGGATTGGTAATGTTAAAATTATAAAAATTACGAGTGTTTTAATTTGTTTTGTGCCAATTTTGTGGATTTTTTCTAAAAATTTATTTTACCTTATTTTGATAAATGCATTTAGTGGTTATATATGGGCGGGTTTTAACCTTGCTACAGTAAATTTTATCTTTGATGTTGCTTCACAAGAAGTAAGGACAAGATGTGTTGGATATTTTAATTTTACAAATGGAATTTTTATATGTTTAGGAACATTAGCTTCTGGATATTTGGCTACACATTTGCCTATATTGTTTGGCAATTCAAAACTCTTAACTTTATTTGTGTTTTCTGGTATGTTGAGATTTTTTACGGTTTATTTTTTTCATAATAAGTTTTATGAAGTAAGAAGGGTTGATGTTGTAGATAGCAAAGAATTTTTATTTACAATCTTAGGTATTAAACCTGTAATGGATTTTACAAAGGAGACATTTTATCCTTTTGTGAAAAGATTGAATAATAAATAAAATTGTTGTATAATTACTAACTATGAACTATCAACTATCAACTATTAACTATCCCGCAAGCTGTGGGATTAACTATCAACGGATAGTAGTAAAAATTGGTTCTCATCTTATTATCAAAGGCGAAGATAAATTTTTAGAAAGCATAACAAAGCAAGTGAAGGAGATAAAGGATAGAGGTTGTGAAGTAATAATTGTTTCTTCTGGAGCCATCGCTACAGGAGTTAAAGTCTATGGTTTAAATAGAAAACCAAAGACAATGGTTGAAAAACAATCTTATGCAGCGATAGGACAGCCGATATTGATGAATAAATACATAGATTTGTTTAAAAAATATAATATAAAAGTAGCACAGGTTCTATTAACAAGAGAAGATTTTGATGAGAGAAAAAGGTATATTAATATAAGAAATACTTTGAATTATTTATTAAAGATGAATGTTATACCGATTATAAATGAGAATGATACTGTCGCAACTGAAGAGATTAAACTTGGAGATAATGATAGTTTGTCAGCTATTGTTGCTACAAAACTTGATGCTGATATTTTAATACTTCTGACAGATGTGGATGGAGTTTATGATAAGGACCCAAATAAATTTCCTGATGCAAAGGTTATTCAAGAGGTTGACAATATTGAAGAAGTAGATAAAAAATGTGAGATTTCTTCAAAATCGCAGTTTTTTTGTGGTACAGGTGGAATGAAAACAAAAATTGAAGCTGCAAAAATTTGTTCTCTAAGTGAGATTGAGGTAGTTATTGCAAATGGAATGAAAGAAGATGTTTTAACAGATTTGATACTTAAAAATAAAAAAATAGGCACTAAGATTTGTCCTTTAAAATCAAATATTAAAATTTCTTCTCGTGATAAATGGATTGCTTTTATTAAAAAAGTAAAGGGTAGGATTTTTATTGATGAAGGTGCGGTTAAAGCATTAAAAAATCATAAGAGTTTACTACCTGTAGGGATAAAATCAATAGAAGGAAAATTTCAAAAAGGTGATGTGGTATCAATATGTTCATTTTTAGATAGAGAGGAAATAGCACGTGGTATTGTAAATTATAATTATGATGAGGTTGAGAAAATCAAAGGTAGGACCACAGAAGAGATAAAGAAAATATTTCCTAAGTTTAAACAAGAAGAAGTTGTTCATGTAGATAATTTAGTAATTACAAAATAACAAAATGGAAATAGGTATAATTGGACTTCCTAATGTTGGAAAATCTACAATATTTTCTTTGCTTACAAAAATTTCTGTTCCTATAGAAAACTTCCCTTTTACAACCATAGAACCAAATGTAGGTATAGTTGAAGTTCCTGATGAAAATTTAGATTTTTTAGCTTCTTTATTTAAACCAAAGAAAAAAACATATGCTAGTATAAAATTTGTTGATATAGCAGGTCTTATAAAAGGAGCATCTAATGGTGAAGGTTTGGGTAATAAATTTCTTGCTTCAATTAGAGAGGTTGATGCTGTAGTTCAGGTTTTAAGATTTTTTTCTGATACTTCAGTTGCGTCTACTATTTCTAAAGTTGATCCTATAGAGGAGATAAAAATTATTACTACTGAGTTATCATTAGCGGATTTAGAGGTTTTACAGAATTATAAAAATAAGGTTGCTCCAAAAGCAAGATTAAACGATAAAATTGCAAAAGAAAGGTTAGAAATAGTTGAAAATCTTATAAATACTATAAGTAAAGCAAATTCTTTACAGAAAATTAAAGATTTTATATCTGTGAATATAAAAACACAAGATAAAGAGATAATTTCATTGTTGAAACAGTTATTAGTAAACAAGGATATAATATACTTAATCAATTATGACGAAGGTGTCAGAAGGAGAGAGGTTGAGGAGATGAAAAATAAAATAGAGAAAGAAACAAACTCTAAAACACTTTCACTTTGTGGTAAATTTGAACTTAGCCTTACTGATTTTCCTTTAGAAGAACAAAAATCTTTAAGGGAAGAGTACAATATCCCTGAAACAGAGTTGAAAGATTTTATAAAAGAGTCAGCCAGGATTTTACATTTAATAACTTTTTATACTACTGTTGGTGAAGAATTCAGGGCCTGGCTTATAAAAGAAAATTCTAACATTTTAGATGCAGCAGGGAAGATTCATACAGATATAAGAGAAGGTTTTATCAATGCGGAGGTTTATAATATTTCACATCTTAAACAGTATAATGACTTGAAACTTTTACATCAGCAAGGACTTATAAGAATTGAGGGTAAAGATTATATTGTTAAAGATGGGGATGTTATAAAGATAAATTTTCATAATAGAACTTGATTTTTAAAGTTTTATTTTATAAACTTGAAAACAAAAAATGAAAATAGAAGCTTTAATATTTATGTTGGTTAATTGGAGTATTTTTATAAGTTTGTTGATATTTTGTTTTTCAAAAATTTTGAAAGAGAAAAAGGATTAATTCTTGCGCTTCTCTTTTAGGTCTATTTTTACTTCCCATTTTAAAATCTCTTTATTTAAGGAGAACAAAGAATGTCAGATGCTATACTAATGTTAGAAACAGGAGTATATTTTAAAGGTAAGATTTTTGGGTATGAAGATGAAGCATCTGGAGAGGTAGTTTTTAATACAGGAATTGTGGGATATGAGGAGATTCTAACAGATCCATCTTACAAAGGTCAGATAGTTGTTATGACATATCCCCATATAGGAAATTATGGTATTACTTATTATGATTTTGAATCTAACAAACCACAAGTTGAAGGATTTGTTGTACATGAATTTTCAAAAATTTCTTCTAACTGGCAAGCAAAGTATACTATTGAGAAAATATTAAAAAAATACAAAATTGTTGGTATTGAAGGAGTTGATACACGCGCGTTGACAAAGTATATTAGAGATAATGGTTCTATGAGAGGAATTATTTCTTCAAAAGAGAAAGATTTGAAAGCTTTATATAAAAAAGTTCAACAAGTACCCCCTATTGTTGGACAAGATTTGGTTAAAAAAGTTAGTTGTAAGAAAGAATATAAACCTTTTGTTAAAGATGCTTTAAATGAGCAAGTAGATGCTTTTCCTTTAAATGAGAATATATTTTTTGATTTTACTAAAATTCCTGCAAAATATAAAGTTGTAGTTATAGATTGTGGTTGTAAATTTAATATATTAAGATGGTTAAGAGTAGTTGGATGTGATCTTGTTGTTGTTCCTGCAGATACTTCGTTTGACAAAGTATTGAGTTATTCACCAGATGGGATCTTTCTTTCAAATGGTCCTGGTGATCCAGAAGGAGCACCTTATGTTTTTAAAACGGTAGAAAAATTAATCTCTTACTCTGTTTCTTCAAATATTTATCTTCCTATATTTGGTATTTGTTTAGGTCATCAGATGATAGCTTTAGCATTGGGTGGAAAGACATATAAGCTAAAATTTGGGCATCACGGTATTAATCATCCTGTGAAAAATTTAAAAACGCAACAGATAGAAATAAGTTCTCAAAATCATAACTTTGCAGTTGAAATGGAGGAAGTTGATGGAAAGTTATATGTTAGAGGTAATAGAGATTTAGAGGTGACACACATAAATTTAAATGATTATTCCTGCGAGGGATTAAGACATAAAAGGTTACCTATTTTTGCAGTGCAATACCATCCTGAATCAGCACCTGGTCCTAATGATTCAAAGTATTTATTTAAAGAATTTATAGATTTGATGGATAAAAAATTTAGATTAAGTTTTGCTTAAATTTTTCAAAATAACAACATATCCTATTTGGGTAAGGTTTATATGCCAAAAAGAAAAGATATAAAGAAGATACTTATCATAGGTTCTGGACCTATTATTATAGGGCAAGCATGTGAGTTTGACTATTCTGGTACACAAGCAATTAAAGTTTTAAAAAAAGAAGGATATAAAGTTGTTCTTGTTAACTCAAATCCTGCCACAATAATGACTGATCCTGAGTTTGCTGATGCGACTTATGTAGAGCCTTTGATCCCAGAAATATTGGAAAAGATAATAGAAAAAGAACGTCCAGAAGCATTACTTCCCACCCTAGGTGGACAGACAGCACTAAATTTAGCAGTAAAACTTTATGATCTTGGTATTTTAGAAAAATATAATGTTGAACTAATCGGAGCAAAAGTTGACGCTATTCGTAGAGGTGAAGATAGAAGACTTTTTAAAGAAACAATGTCAAATGCAGGTCTTGATTTACCAAAAAGTGGTTTTGCTTATAATCTTTCTGAAGCAGAACAAATTGCAAAAGAAGTTGGATTCCCTTTGATAATTCGTCCATCTTTTACCTTAGGTGGAACAGGTTCCAAGATTGTTTTCAATGAAGAAGAATTTATTGAAGCAGCAAAGAATGCTTTGCAATCATCTATGATTTCTGAGATCCTTATTGAAGAATATCTTAACAGATGGAAAGAGTATGAGTTGGAAGTTATGCGGGATAAAAAAGACAACTGTGTTGTTGTATGTAGTATTGAGAACTTTGATCCAATGGGAGTTCATACAGGAGATTCTATAACAGTTGCTCCAGCTCAGACACTTCCTGATAAAGAATATCAAAGGATGCGAGATATGGCATTTAAGTGTATAAGGGCGGTAGGTGTTGAAACAGGGGGTTCTAACATACAATTTGCAGTAAACCCTAACAATGGAAGGATTGTAATTATAGAGATGAATCCTCGCGTTTCCCGTTCTTCCGCATTAGCATCAAAAGCTACAGGTTTTCCTATTGCAAAAATTGCAGCACTTTTAGCTGTTGGTTATACTTTGGATGAAATACCTAATGATATAACAAAAAAAACACCAGCATGTTTTGAACCAACAATTGACTATGTAGTAGTGAAAATACCAAAGTTTGCTTTTGAGAAATTTAAACCAGTAGTGCAAAATGGCCAAATTGTAGACAAGTCATATCAAATTCTTGGCTCTCAGATGAAATCCATAGGTGAAGTTATGGGTATAGGAAGAACATTTAAAGAAGCGTTGCAGAAGGCTATTCGTGAATTGGAAATTGCTAGATATGGACTTGGAGCAGATGATACTGCACAAGAGAAGTTAGTTGAAAGATTGATGTCTTTATCAGATGAAAATATAGAAAAACAAGAATTTTTGAAAATGGTTGAATATAATTTAAGAAATCCAAATTGTGATAGAATCTTTAATATAAGATATGGTTTAAAATTAGGTATGAGTGTTGAGCAGATTTCTGAGTTTTCAGGGATAGATAAATGGTTTATATATCAGATTAAAGAAATCGTTGATATGGAAGAAAAACTTAAAAGATTGACAGATATAGAGAAAAAACAAAAAGAAAAATTAAAAGAGGTAATTGTAGAAGCAAAGGAGTATGGTTTTTCTGATAAACAACTTTCGTATCTTTTAAAAATTGATGAAAAAGAGATTGTTAATTTCAGATTAAAAAACAACTTATTGCCAAATTATAAAGTAGTAGATACTTGCGCTGCTGAGTTTGAAGCATATACACCATATTTCTATTCCACATATGACGGAGTTTTAGCAAGAAACTCTTTTAAGATAGATAATGTTTATAAGACTCAGGATTTAAATTACTTTAATGAAACTTTAAGTTTCACCAAATCTAAAAATAAGGTTATAGTTTTAGGTTCGGGTCCAAATCGTATTGGACAGGGAATAGAGTTTGATTATTGTTGTGTCCATGCGGTGATGGCAATAAAAGAGGAAGGTTTAGAAGCAATAATGGTAAATTGCAATCCTGAAACTGTTTCAACAGATTATGATACAGCAGACAAACTTTATTTTGAACCAATAACTTTTGAAGATGTTTTTAACATTTATAAAACAGAAGAAATTATTTCAAAAATTGATAAAACAAAACTTTTAGGTGTTGTATTACAATTTGGTGGACAAACGCCTTTAAACATTTCGTTAAAGTTAAAATCTTTTGGTGTGAAAGTTTTAGGCACACAACCTGAAAATATCGCCTTAGCAGAAGATAGGGAGTTGTTCGCAAAAGTTTTACAAAAACTTAAACTTCCATATCCTGCACATGGTTGTGCAAAAAGTTATAAAGAGGCAATAAAAATTGTTCAACAAATAGGATATCCTGTGATTCTGCGTCCTTCATATGTTTTAGGTGGTCGTGCGATGGAGATTATCTATGATGAAATTTCTTTAAAAGAATATTTATCAAGATTGTTTGATGAGACTGAACAATACACTTCAGGCCCATCAAATGTTGTAATTATTGATAAATTTTTAGAAGATGCAGTTGAGCTTGATGTTGATGCTGTATGTGATGATAAAGATGTCTTTATTGCAGGTATAATGGAACACATAGAAGCAGCAGGTGTACATTCAGGTGATAGTGCTTGTGTTATTCCTCCTGTTTCATTAACACAACAACAGATAAATACTATATTTAAATATATAAAGTTGTTGGCAAGGGAGATTAAAGTAAAAGGATTAATGAATTTACAGTTAGCAATTAAAGATGGAATAATTTATATATTAGAAGTAAACCCTCGTGCATCAAGAACTGTCCCTTATGTATCCAAATCTATTGGTTTACCTATTGCAAAGATTGCTATGAAAGTAATGCTTGGATATAAGCTCAAAGATTTGTTGAAAAAATATAATTTTTCACAAGAAAAAATCTTTAATTTAGGATATTCTACAGTAAAAGAAGTTGTTTTACCATTTCAGAAGTTTGCTAATGTAGATATTGTTTTATCTCCGGAGATGAGATCAACAGGTGAGGTGATGGGAATAGATAAAAATTTTCCACTCGCATATGCAAAATCCCAATTTGCTGCTGGTAGTAACATTCCTTTAACTGGAAAGATTTTGTTAAGTTTTAATAATCGTGATAAACAAAAAGGATTAAAAATTGCAAAACAACTTGTAGATTTAGGATTTCAACTAATTGCAACCCCTGGTACACAAGAATTTCTTGCAAAACATAATATTCCTTGCCAAAAAGTTAATAAAATTTCTGAAGGAAGGCCAAATATTGTTGATATTATATCTAACCATGAAGTTGTTTTAGTAATTAACACACCAACAGGTAAAGGTAGATCCTTCTCTGACGGATTTTATATTCGTAGGACAGCAACAGTAAATAATATACCTGTTGTTACAACTATAGAAGCAGCGAAATGCATAGTAGATGCAATAAAGGAGTTGAAAAAAAACTACAATATTCTTACCCAAAAAATTAATTTTGATGTCTTACCTTTACAGAAGTGGTATTAAGTCTTTGTTGACAAGGTATTTATAATTTTATATAATTAAACCTCACCTTATGAATTTAGAACAAATTATAAAAATTTTACCTAAGGTTGAACTACATAGACATTTAGATGGTTCTGTCCGCGTAGAAACTATATTTGATGCTGCTATAAAACACAATTTTGTTCTTCCAACTTATGATATTAACGAACTTAAAAAATATGTTCAAGTTTCACCTAATTGTAAATCTCTTACTGAATTTCTTCAAACATTTGATTTTTTCTATGAATTTTTGAAGTTTCCAGATGTTTTAGAAAGGATAGCTTATGAAAATTGTGAAGATGCAGTAAAAAAAGAAAACATAAGATATTTAGAACTACGTTTTGCACCACCTCTACAAACAAAAGAAAACTTCTCTGAAGAAGATGTTTTAAAAAGTGTCATCCATGGAATAAAATATGGACAAAAAGATTTTAAAATTAATGTAGGATTAATTTTATGTTTATATAGATATCACACAATTACAGAAGAACAGAACTGGACTACCATAAAACTTGCAGAAAAATATTTTGGTGATTATGTAGTTGGGATAGACCTTGCAGGTGATGAGTCAAAGTATAGTGTAGAGTTATATAAAGAATTTTTTGAATATGCAAAATCAAGAAGTATTCCTATAACATGTCATGCAGGAGAAGCAAGGGGTGCATTGGAAGTATATAAAGCAATAAAATTAGGTGCGAAACGTATTGGTCATGGCACACACCTTTATGAAGATGAAAACATTATGAAGTTTGTGAGAGATGAAGAAATTGCTTTGGAAATATGTTTAACTTCAAATATACATACGCAAGTAGTTGATAATATTGAAGACCATCCCTTTAAAAAGTATTATGATTATGGTATAAAAGTTACAATAAATACTGATGATCCCTCTGTTTCAGATATTGATTTAAATCATGAGTTTGTGTTAGTAAAAGATGTATTTGGTTTAAACTTTGAAGATATAAAAAAGTTGATTTTTAATAGTTTAGAGGCAAGTTTTCTCAAAAAAGAAGATAAAAATTCTTTAAGAAAAGAGTTTGAAAAAGAGTTTAAAAATTTTAATTTTAAAGGAGAATGATATGACATATAAAGAAACAGAATTTCCACAAATATTAGAAATATTAGCTGAATATAGTAAAAAAGGATTTCCGTTAGAAGAAATCATTATGAATTTGTATAAGTTATATAAAGATGTTCCAATTTATATAGGAATTGTTGCTATGTGTTTAGAGAACCTTGTAAAAGAAACAAAAGAGAAAGACATTAGAAAAGGAGATTTTATTTTTTTATTTGATAAGAATTTCATTTATCAAGGAGAAGTTAAAAAAATTGAAATGCCAAATATATACTTGAAGAATGTCAAAGTAATTGTAAATAAAAAAAATCTTAAGATGAAACTTAAGAAACAAAAATTATTTAAATTAGAAAAAAATGTTTTGGCAAAACTTTGGCCATCTTTATATTTTAAAAAATAATTTTAGGAGGAAAATTTATGCAAAAGGATTTTAAAAAAGGTGTATACATAATTTCTGGACCAAATAAAATAAAACTTCTCTCAGGCAAAGTTATAAGTATAGCAAAAAATTTTGAGTTAGGCGAAGAGATTTTTATTCCAGAAGGTAAAAGAATACCTTTAGAAATTGAAGTTGATTCTAAGATAGAATTGTCAGATGAAAAATTGATAAGTTTTATTCAGACATCTACAATTCCTGAAGATTGGGATAGAGTTGTAAATTATTTAATCTATGAAAAAATTAACGCTTTGATAATATTTGGAGAAGTTGATACTGGCAAAACTTTCTTTTCAACATATTTAACAAATAAACTTATATCTAATAATTTAAAACCTTCTGTATTAGATTGTGATACTGGACAGTCAGATATAGGGCCACCATCTACATTGGGAATAGCTATATTTAATAAACCAATACTTTTTATGACAGAAGTAAAACCTGAAAAACTTTATTTTGTTGGCTCACATTCTCCTTCTGAACATTTTTTACATTATATATGCGGTTTTACAAAACTTGTTAATTATGGTTTGAAAAATTCTGATATAGTGATAATAGATACACCTGGTTGGGTTTTGGGAGATGGAGGTAGAATGTTGAGGAACAGTGAGTTAGAAATTCTTTCTGCGTTAGAGACAAATTATGTTGTTGTTTTACTTCAAAGAAACCAAGAGATAGAACATCTTGTAAAATCAATACCACAAAAAAAAGTTATAAGATTAACTGTTTCAAAAAAAGCTTCACCTACATCTGTAGAGGAAAGAAAAAAACTTCGTGAGTTTGTCTATAAAAAATATTTTTCAAATATTGATACTTTGGAATTAGATTTTGATAAAATTTTTACAGACAGAGTATATTTTTTAACAGGACAAAGATTGAATAAAAAAGGTAACCTTTTGTGGGTTGAAAAACTTTCGGGTTTTGAAGGGTTATATGTTGTTTCAGAAAATAAATTATCTGATAGAGAGATAGAAAAAGTAAAAAAGCTCTACGATGTAAAAAAAGTTAAAAATGTTTCAAAGGATGAATTTAAAAATGTATTAGTAGCCTTGCTGGATCAAGAAGGAGAGTTTATATGTTTAGGGATAATAAAAGATATAGATTTCTTAAAACAAAAAATTTATATATTATATCCTAAAAAATACAGTGTAAGAAATTTAAAAATAATACAATTTGGTTCATTGAAAATTTCTCCTAAGATAGAGGAAAGTGGTTTTGTAGAGCCGGGATTGTTATAATTTAAAAAATTTTTAGGAGGTAGATATGCCTATAAGATTGTTCCCTAAAGAAAAAGATTTTTTAGGGATGTTGTTGAAACAAGCAGAAAAAGTTGCTGAAGGGACGCAGAAGTTGTTAGAATTTATGGATAATATAAATGAAGAAAATAGAAAAAAAGTTGAAAAGATCGAAGAAGAAGCAGATGTCTTAAGAAAAACATTGGTGGATGAACTTAACCGTTCATTTGTTACTCCTTTTGATAGAGAAGATATCTTTGCTTTATCTCGTGCTATTGACGATATTGTTGATTATGCCAAAAGTACAGTTGAAGAGATGATGTTGTTTAAAATTGAGTCAGATGAGTATATGAAGAAGATGGTTGAGGCAATAAATAATGCTACAAAAGATATTGTATGTGGTTTAAGGTGTTTAAAATCGGATCCGAAGAGTTGTTTAGAACATATTGTAAGAGCTAAAAAAGCTGAAAATTTTGTTGAACACAGATATCGTGAAGGATTAGCAAAACTCTTTGAGTCAGATGATATTAAAAAGATTTTGAAGACAAGAGAAGTTTATAGACATTTATCAAATGCAGCAGACAGAGCAGATGAAGCTGCAAATATTATAAGTGATATATTAGTGAAAAATACTTAGTTAGAGGGGGAATTTAAAGATATGATAAAAGCAATAATTTTTGATTTAGATAATACACTTATGGACTTTATGAAAATGAAACGTGCAGCAGTAGATGCAGCAGCAGATGCTATGATAGACGCTGGATTAAATATTTCGAAACAAGAGTTGATTGATAAAATCTATAGTATATACTGGAAAGAAGGAATTGAAGATCAACAGATTTTTGATAAAGTTCTTTTGCAAGAATTCGGATATGTTGATTATAAAATTCTTGCCGCAGGGATTATAGGTTATAGAAGAGCAAAGGAGGCAAATGTTTATACTTATCCCCATGTACATCTTACCCTTACAGAACTAGTAAAACGTGGTATTAAAATGTGTATTGTATCAGATGCACCAAAACTTCCTGTATGGATGCGCATTGTTTCTTTAAATATACAACACTACTTTGAATTTGTATTGACTTTTGATGATACAGGTGAAAAGAAGCCGTCTCCTAAACCATTTATTATGGCTCTTGAAAGATTAAAAACTAAACCTGAGGAGACATTGATGATAGGAGATTGGGCAGAAAGAGATATTGTTGGAGCAAAACAGGTTGGGATAAAAACTGTCTTTGCAAGGTATGGAGACGAGTTTAATACTGTGAATTCAGGTGCTGATTTTGAAGTTACAGATATTATACAACTTGTAGATATAGTAGATAAGTTGAATAGTGTTAAGTAGTTAACTCATAACTCATAACTAATAACTAATAACTCATAACTAATAACTAATAACTTAATAATGACCTTAATAGGTATAATAGATAGAATAGAAGATGATAAGATTGTAGTGATAAATATTGAGAAAAATAAGGGTTTGATGTATCTTCCGAAAAATCTGTTTAATTTTAAAATATATGAAGGTCTTTGGTTAAAGATTGAAATCTCTGCTGACGAAAATAAAACAGAACAAACAAGAATTGAGATTAAAAAGTTACAACAGAAATTGTTATCCAAGTCAAAAAAAAGTAAAATAAGTAATTTATGAAAAAAGTAGCGGTTTTGATGTCAGGAGGTGTGGATTCTTCTACTTCAGCTTACATCTTATTGAAAGAAGGCTATAATGTCTTCGGAGTAACTTTAAAACTTTGGAATTGTGATGAAGTAGTTTATGGAGACAAACAGATTTGTTGCTCACCTAAGGATATATATGATGCAAAAAATGTATGTTTGTCTTTGGGTATTAAACACTATGTTTTAGATTTTTCAAAAGAATTTAAAGAATATATCATTGATACTTTTTGTAAAAAATATCTTTCCGGCTTTACTCCTAACCCCTGTATTTTATGTAATGATAAAATAAAATTTGAATTAGTATTTGAAAGATTAAAAAATCTGTTTGACATTGATTTTATTGCTTCAGGCCATTACGCTAAGATTATAAAATTTGAAAATAAATACTTTATAGCTAAAGCTAAAGATGAACTTAAGGACCAATCTTATTTTCTATGTAGACTTTCATCTAAAATGCTACCTTATATTATCTTTCCTTTAGAAGATTTTTCTAAGGATAAAGTAAGAGAAATAGCAAAATCTGCTGGTATTAAAGTAGCAGATAAAAAAGAAAGTTTTGATTTGTGTTTTGTACCGAGCGGAGATTATAGAAAATTTTTGAAGTTAATGGGGCATGAGATAAATAAACCAGGTAAAATAATTGATATTAATACTGGTAAATTTTTAGGTTATCATAAAGGTTATGTAAATTATACAGTTGGGCAGAGGTGTGGTTTAGGTTTGAAAAATGTATCTTCAAGAATGTATGTTGTTAAAATTGAGCCTAAAGAGAATATAGTCTATGTAGGACGACAAAAGGATTTATATAAAGATTTTTTAGTAGCAAAAGATTGTGTTTTTTATGAAAAAAAAGAAAAAATTTTTAAACAAAGATTGTTTGCAAAAATAAGATATAAGTCAGAGCTTGCAGAATGTAAAGTTGAACCTTTAGGCACTAATACTGTGAAAGTAAAGTTTTTTATTCCTCAGAGGGCTATAACACCAGGACAGTATGTTGTTGTTTATGATGAAGAAAATAAGATTCTATTGAGTGGAGAAATAGTTCATTAGTCAATAGTTGATAGTTAATAGTTCATAGTCAATAGTTCATAGTTAATGTTGAATTGAAAGATTAGATTTTGTAAATACTAAAACTTTATGAGAAGAATAAAATTATTTTTAATTCTATGTTTTTTATTAAACATAAACCTCTTTGCACAAATTAACCATTTTAATATTTTTAAATCTTATCAATCGACATTGTGTTGTCCTAAGGATGTTTATGGATTAGAGATACAGATGAATTATGTTGTCTTTACTTCGGAAGTTGCTGAACTTGAGATACCGATAGGATTGTATTGGGGATTACTTGAAAATATTGAAGTAGGAGCACAGTTCACAGGTGTAAGTAAAAGTCAAGGAAGTGAGATTTTAAAAGGAGTAGAGGATATATTATTAGCAGCAAAGTATAATTTTATTAAAGAAGATAAAAATTTAATCACACCTTTTCCAACAATCTCTGCAGAATTTGGATTAAGTTTGCCAACCGGAGATTATAAAAAAGGTTTTGGAGTAGGTGGTGTTGGTTTTGTATTAAATTGGCTTTTGGAAAAATGTATTTTGTTAAGGTCGGAGCATTTTTTCAATTTAATATTTAATTTTGGATATAAAGTTAATGCACAAAATCCTGAGCAATATAAAGTAGGAGATATGCTATTTTATACTTTTGGTAGTTATTTTGATTTAAAAGAAAATTTTATTTTTTCTTTTGGAGCAAAAGGTATTAATAAAAAATCTGATAAACTTGGAGATGAAAAAATATTAAATACAGAAAGTAATGAATCTTATATATTTTTTGGAATAAACTATGAATTGGATAAATATCGTAGATTTTTTTCCTCAGTTTCTATTGGTCTAAATGAAGATGCTAAGGACTTTGTTTTCAATATAGGGATGATGTATTAAAAAAGATATATAAAAGTTTGGTTTGAAAGGAGAAGATATGGTACAAAAAACTTTTGTATTAGATACAAATGTTTTGTTACATGATCCGGATTCATTATTTGTTTTTGCTGACAATAAAGTTGTAATACCTATGACTGTTATTGAAGAATTGGATAGTTTGAAACGTTCTAATGATGAACTTGGTAGAAACTCAAGATTGATTTCAAGAAAGTTGGATACGCTAAGAGCCAAGGGTAATATAATTGAAGGTGTAAAACTTGATTCTGGTGGTATTATAAAAATAGAATTGGATTGGGATAAAGAACTTCCAAAGGAGTTTATTGAAGACAAAGCAGATCACAGAATATTGTCTGTTGCTTTATATTTGAAGAAAAAAGGTGAAAGAGTTATCTTTATTACTAAAGATATTAACCTACGCATCAAAGCAGAAGCATTAGGTATCACAACGCAAGATTATGAAAAAGCAAAGGTGAGCCCTGAGACTGTTTATGTTGGATTTAAAGAGTTTAATGTTGCATCTGAAGTTGTGGATAGAATTTTTTCTTCTGGTAAAATGAGTTTAGAAGAATTTAAAAATATCTGCGACAAAACAGAAGAAGTTTTTTATCCTAACGAATTTTTAATTTTAAGATCTAACAAATCTCATAGTGCATTAGCAGTTATTAAGAAAAATACTACAGATAACAATTTAGAAATAGTCCTTATCCCTTCTAAGGAAATGAATGTATGGGGATTAAAACCTTTAAATGTGCAACAGAGGTTTGCATTAGAGTTATTATTGGATGATAAAATAAACTTAGTAACACTTATAGGTGTTGCAGGTGCAGGTAAAACTTTGCTTTCATTAGCATGTGGTTTACATAAAGTTATTGAAGAAAAAAATTATAGAAGGTTACTTGTAAGCAGACCTGTCGTTCCTATGGGAAGAGATATTGGTTATTTACCTGGTACTAAAGAAGAAAAACTTTCAAGTTGGATGGGAGCAATATATGATAATTTGGATTTCCTTATTGGAAGAACATACAAATATGATGCAGAAAAAATTCAAGCAACAGTAGATTATTTTTTTAATTCAGGGTTAATTGAAGTTGAGGCATTGACATATTTAAGAGGAAGATCTTTGCCAAATCAATTTTTTATCATAGACGATGCTCAGAATTTAACTCCTCATGAGATAAAGACAATAATTTCTCGTGCAGGAGAGAATACTAAGATAGTTTTAACTGGAGATCCTTTCCAGATTGACAACCCATATTTAGATGCGTCTTCCAATGGATTGATTTATCTAATTGATAGATTTAAAGGTCAGGACATTTTCGGACACATAACATTTACAAGAACAGAAAGGAGTAAACTTGCAGCTCTTGCTGCTGATCTGTTATAATATGAAGGAAGGATATATAGACTTACATGTCCACACAAATTATTCAGACGGCAGTTTTACTCCCAAGGAAGTTGTAGAGTATTGTAAAAAAGTTGGTGTTATAGCTGTTGGTATTACTGACCATGACAATATTGATGGTATAAAAGAAGCTATAATAGAGGGAGAAAAATTAGGTGTGGAGGTTGTCCCTGGTGTTGAAATTTCTTGTGATTTTAAAGATTCGTCTGAAGAGGAAATTCATATACTTGGTTACTACATAGATTATGAAAATGCAAAGTTAAAACAAACATTAAAATTTTTTCAAGAGGCAAGACAAAAACGTGCTTATAAAATTTTTAATAAGTTGGTCTCATTAGGAATACCGATAAAAGAAGAAGATGTATTTAAAGATTCAATAAAAAGCATAGGAAGACTTCATTTTGCAAGAGTTTTAAAAGAAAAAAATTTAGTTTCTTCTATAAAAGAAGCATTTGAATTATATCTTGGTTATGGTAAGCCTGCATATGAAGCAAAATTAAAAGTTTCACCTAAGGAAGCAATATCTCTTATAGTTGAAGCAAAAGGTATACCTATTTTAGCTCACCCTTATTTAGAAATAAGTATGAATACAAAATCTATTAAAGAACTTATAGAATATGGAATTAAAGGAATAGAAGTATACCATTCTAAACATCCAAAGAATATTACAGATGAATTATTGTTGTTAGCAGAAAAGTATGACTTGTTAATTACTGGTGGCAGTGATTGTCATGGTAGTATTGATGGACATCCGCCTCTTTTAGGTAGTTTAAAAATACCATATAAGGTTTTAGAAAACATCAAAATGTATAAAGAAGCGATAGTTAATAGTTGAATTTTATCTTTTGATTTTATAAAAATAAAAAAATGAACAAATTTTCAGATAGAGCACAAAAAGTTATACTTATAGCACAAGAAGAAGCAAAACGTCTTAACCACGACTATGTTGGTACAGAGCATATTTTATTAGGTTTGGTTTCTATTGGAGAAGGTTTAGCGGTACAGATATTAATTAATTTAGGAGTTGATTTAAGAAAGATAAAAAGTGAGATAGAAAAAATAGTCCCTCCTGGAGATAATGTGATCGTCTTAGGTGAGATTCCTTTTTCTCCCCGTGCTAAGAAGGTTTTAGAGTATGCTGTTGATGAGGCAAATGCTATGGGTCATATCTATGTTGGAACAGAACACATTTTGTTAGGATTACTTCGTGAGAAAGAAGGTGTTGCAGCAAGAGTTTTAGAATATTTAGGAGTTACATATGAAGATGTGCAAGAGGAAATATTTGCACTCCTAGGTGAGATAGAATCTCCTCAACATTTTTTAAAACCACATAAGATCGCAAAACATCACAAACCGAAAACTCCTACCTTAGATGAGTTTAGTAGAGATCTTACGCAATTAGCAAAAGAAGGACAACTTGATCCTATTATAGGAAGAGAAGCAGAGATAGAAAGAGTAATACAGATACTATCTCGTAGGACAAAAAACAATCCTGTCTTAATAGGAGATCCTGGTGTTGGAAAAACAGCAATTGTTGAAGGTTTAGCTCAAAAGATTGTTGCAGGTGATGTCCCTGAAGTTTTACAGAACAAAAGAGTTGTGATGTTAGATTTAGGTGCTGTAATAGCAGGGACAAAATATCGTGGAGAGTTTGAACAGAGATTAAAAAATATTGTTGAAGAGATTAGAAGATCCAAAAATAGTATTATATTGTTTATAGATGAACTACATACAGTAATTGGAGCAGGTGCAGCTGAAGGTGCTGTTGATGCTTCAAATATGTTAAAACCTGCTTTGGCAAGAGGAGAACTACAATGTATTGGAGCTACAACGATGGATGAGTATAGAAAGTATATTGAAAAAGATCCTGCTTTGGAAAGAAGATTCCAAGCGGTTATAGTAGAACCACCTACTGTAGAACAAACTATAGAAATTCTTGAAGGTATAAAAGATAGATATGAAGCATATCATAAAGTTAAATACACACACGAAGCATTAGTAGCTGCTGCTGAACTTTCGGATAGGTATATTACAGATAGGTTTTTACCTGACAAAGCAATAGATTTGATAGATGAAGCGGGTAGTAGATTGAGATTAAAGATGACTCAAATTCCAGAAGATATTAAAGAAAAGATGGAAGAGTTACAAAAAATTATAAAAGCAAAAGAAGAAGCGTCTCAACAACAAGATTTTGAACAAGCAGCGAAATATCGTGCTAAGGAGATGGCATTAAAAAAACAGATTGAAGAAATGAAAAAACAGTGGAAACAAAAAAGAGATAATATAATTCCTGAAGTTACTGCTGATGATATAGCTTATATTGTTTCTAAATGGACAGGGATACCTGTAACTAGGTTAACACAACAGGAAACAAAAAAACTTTTAAATATAGAAGAAGAACTTCACAAAAGAATTATAGGACAAGATGAAGCAGTTAAAGCGGTAGCAAATGCAATTCGTAGATCAAGGACAGGTATAAAGGATCCAAAACGTCCTATAGGAAGTTTTATATTCTTAGGTCCAACAGGCATTGGAAAAACAGAGTTAGCAAGAGCTTTAGCAGAATTTTTGTTTGGCAATGAGGATGCGTTAATAAGGATTGATATGTCAGAATATATGGAGAAGTTTAATGTTTCAAAACTTATAGGAGCTCCTCCTGGATATGTTGGGTATGAAGAAGGTGGTATACTTACAGAGAAAATTCGTAAAAGGCCATATTCAGTTGTGCTTTTAGACGAAATAGAAAAAGCCCATCCAGATGTTTTCAACATATTACTACAGATAATGGACAACGGAGTAATAACTGATAGTTTAGGGCACAAAGTAAGTTTTAAAAATGCAGTAATCATTATGACATCTAACATAGGAGCAAAACTCATTTCTAAAGGTAAATCTATAGGTTTTGTTCAATCCGAAGACAAAGAAAATGAATATAAAAATATGAAAGAACTTTTAATGGATGAATTGAAGAAAGTCTTTAATCCAGAATTTTTGAACCGCATTGACGAAATTGTTGTTTTCAAACCTTTAACAAAAGAAGAAATGAGTAAGATTTTAGATTTACTACTCTCAAGATTACAAGAAAGATTGTTAAAGAAAAATATAGAAATCGTAGTTGATGAAGAAGTTAAAAAATTTTTGTTAGAAAAAGGATTTGATGAATATTATGGTGCAAGACCTCTTCAAAGAGTATTACAAAAATATATAGAAGATGCAATTGCTGAAGAAATTTTATTAAAATACGATATCTCTACAGCTGACAAAGTTTATAAAGTCTATGTAAATTTTGATAAGTTAGAAAATAGATTAAAATTTAGTTTGGAAAGTTCGCTTTCTGATGTAGAGATAATATAATTTTTTTTCTTGTCATGATTTTCCTCAAACTTTGTCCTTCTTTTTAAATAAATTTCTATGAAAATAATAAAAAATTTTTTAATTTTTATTTTTAGTCTTGTTTTTATTTTTACAATTGCTTTAAATTTATTTTTGTTCTTTTCTAAAAACAGGATTATTGAAAACTTTAATAAATATGGATATAAAGCTAAATATGACCTTTTTTTATATTTATTTCCTAACAACGGTTTAGTTAGAAATTTTAGCTTCTCGTCAGAAAATTTAGATTGTAAGTTCAAAACTATTTTTTTAAGTTTTGATATTTTAAAAACATTCAAAGAAAAAAAACTGCATCTGTCCGTCTACAGAGGTAACGGGGTTTTATTGCAACTTAGCACAAAAAAGCATTTTGTTGAATATAAATTTCCAACCATAAATATAGAATTTCTACCTAACAAAGTCTTTATAACAAATGCTAAGATAATAACAGATAAAATAGTTATTAATGATGTAGAAACAAGATTGGTTAGGAAAGATGATAAAGTAAATGTTGTTTTAAATGGAAATGTTAGCAATTACAAAATCAGTTTAAATTTTGATACAGATATAGAAAAAAAGTTATGGTATCTAAAAAGCAATTTTTTTCCGAATAGTGAATATGTTTCAATAAATTTACTACCAAAGATTAATTTTGAGATATTTGGCAATTATGATTTTAATAAATTTAAACAATACAAACTTTCTTTATATCCTTTTGGAAATAAAATAATATCTAAAGGAAAAATTAAATTTTATCCTTTTCAGGTTGAAAGTGATATAGAAGGAGATTTATTAAGAGGAAGCATAGTGGTATATAAAAAAGATGAAATGTTTTTTGGAGATTATAAAGGTGAAGTTGATCTAAGCAAGTTGTTTGCAAATTTTTCTTCTCAAAAAGCATTAATTATCAACTCTCAAGTTGATTTTAATTTTTCTTCAAGAAATTACAAAATATTAGCAAAATTATACAACCCAAATTTTTTAGCTGATATTTTTCTTGAAGATAATAAAGGCACTATTAAAATCTTTCCAAAAAGTATTTTTAAAAGGATTATTTTAAGTGATATAAAATATGAAAAAGACAAAAAAGTTTTAAATATAAAAAGTAGGGATAAAAGATATCCTTTTGATTTTAATTTAAGTTTTAATCAAATAAGAGATTTTAATTTATATGGAAATTTTTTAGGAAGTGAGCTATCAGGTAAATTTTTAAAGTCAGAAGATAAAACTGAGGTAAGCTTATATTTAAAAAGTAAAATTCAAAAAGTTGTTTTCAGTTACTTGAAAGAAAAATCTTCCATAGTTGGGGATTTAGAATTAAATAATTATTCTAAAAAAATTTATTTAAAAGGCAATATCTCAAACATACAAGATTCTGATAAATTTAATTTCAACTTAGAATGTAAAAATTTTCCTTTTGGCAGTGAAAATAGATTAAGTTTTATAAGTTCTGGTAATATAGAAAAAAATTTTTGTGGCAGTTTTTCTATAGGAGATGTTTATTATAAAAAACAAAAAATTGTTGATTTAATAAATGGAGAATTCAGCTTAGCCAATAATTTAGTGAATATTAAATTTTGTGATGAAAAGAGAACAATATCAGGAGAGTTTAAATATCACTTTAAAGATAATTTTTATGATGGTGTTTTGTCAATCAAAAATTTGCTTTTTAATGTGGATAAACTTTCTTTTCTTTTATCTTTGGATCTAAAATTTAATAATAAAGAAAAATTAAAAATAGAAGGAGATTATGTTCTGTCTGAAATTTTTTATAATAAAGAAAATTTGAAACTTTATACCAATGGAAGATTCATATTTAAAAACAACAACAAAATTGAATTTTTGGGCGACCTTAAAACAGACAATAAGCAAAAAATTTGTAGTTATAGTTGCATTTTTGATTTTAAAAAAGAAGCTCTAAATATTAACATAAGGGATTTTGCTTTAACAGATGAAGATAAATTTAATGCAGAGGTAATTATAACTAGAAGTTTTGATAATAAAAACAAAAAATACCAATTATTATACTCAGGTAAAATTTATAATGAAGATAGCGAAGTTATAATATCCCCATCATTTATCTCTTCAGATTTTGATACGATAAAGTTAAATTCAAGGATAAAAAATTTCTGTTTTAAAAATAATAACTTTGTTGGCAGTTTAGAGTTATTTATAAATGATTTGTCAAAAGATATTATCAATTGCAAATTAAATATTTCTGAATTTTGGGTCAATATGAATTTTTTTGATAAGGGTAGTGTTAATCTATCTTATGATAAAAAAAATAAAATTTTGATTTTTTCTCCTATTAAAGGAGATAAAACTGATATGCTTGCTATTTCAGGTGAAGTTAGTTTCCCAAAAAAGGATCGTATTAATTTTAAGAATTTTAAAATTTATAAAGAAAAACAATATCTGCTGATAAATGGAAACTTAGGGATAGAAAATGATGTAATTCAAATAAAATTTTTAAACATTCCTTTAGAAGTTATAAAAGGTATGTTAGGAATAACAAAGCCATCATCCTCAGGTGTGGTTGATGGAGAATTAGTGTTAACTATAGTTTCTAAAAAAGATAAACTTTATAAAATAAAATCTAACTTTTTGATTAAAGATGCATTAGTTGAAGATTTGAAAATACCACAAATAGTAGGTAAGATATTTGGTGATACTAAAGAGGTTGTTTTAGATGAAGTTTCTTTTAATTTTAAAGAACAGCAGAAGTTTGTTATAACTGGTAGATATAATATAATTTCAAAAATTTGTGATTTTGAATTAAAATCGTACAAGTGTGACCTTTCTATATTTAATGATTTTTATGACATAATAAAATCTGCTGAAGGTATGTTTTTTGTTGATTTAAAAATAAAAGGAAAAATAAATTCTCCGCAGATCACAGGTTATTTTAATTTACCTAAAGGGAATATAAAGTTTAAAAAATATCTTTCTTATTTAGATAATGTGACTATGAAATTAAACTTTTTAAATAGTAAAATTATATTTGAAAAATTTGTTGGTTATTATAAAAACACAAAGTTGTTAGTATCTGGTTTTTGGGATCTTTTAGAGGACGCAAATTTAAAAGTTTATACTGAAGGTGGAAAAGGTATTTTTGTATCAATACCTGAACTTTCTTTCCCTGTAGGAGAATTTTTTCAGTTAGTAAAAAATCAACCACTTTTGCCTTCAAACGGTGAAGTTGAGCTTAATTTGAATATTAGAAAACAAAGAGATATGCCTTTTGTTGAAGGTAAAGTTTTACTTAATAATACACATTTTACATATCCTGGAGTAGCTAAAAAAGAAAGCAAAGAAAGTTTTACATTGAAAGATTTTTATTATGATATAACAATTGTAGCCAAAGATAATGTTTGGTATGAAAACGAATATATTTCTGCAAACATAATTGGAAGTGTAAACTTAAAATACACAAAAGATACTGATAAAACTGATGTTAATGGTGAAGCAACCGCTTTAAGTGGTATTATGAAATTTTTTAATACAAATTTCAGAATAAAATCTGGTAATATAGAATTAATAAAAAGAATCCCTTATTTAGAGATGGTCGGTGAAACAGATATTGTTTCTACTGGTGGAGAAAATATAAAGGTTCAACTAGTTATAGACAGAGCAAAAGTAGAAGATATAAAACCAAGATTGGTTTCTCCTTCACATCCTACATTAAAAAATGAGGATTTAATAGCTATGCTTTTAGGTGTAGGGAGATTAGAAAAATCTGAAAAAAACGAGTATTTATATGTCTTACCTAAGGAGCAATTAGACTATACTTCTTTATTAAAAGCACAATTCGTTAAACTAATAGATTCTTCATTAGCAACTCCTATTGCAAGAAATATTTTGCAAAGATGGGGGATTGTTGACAATGTAACGGTCTCATATATTCCAACAAGTGTCGCTGAACAAAAACAGAGTTCATCTATGAATAATACACAAAAAATTTCTCTATTGGATATATTTAAAAACACAAAGTATGGATTGGAAAAGTATATAACAAGTGATATGCTAATAGGATACAGTATAGCTTTAGCAGAATATCAACAAAAGTTGAATTTGAAGCATGAGATAGAGATTGGGTATAGATTAAAAGGTGGTCTTTTTATAAAAGGTATATATGATTATGGTATCAGAGATTACAATACTGGTAGATATGGTGGCGATGTTAAAATTCAACTTGAGCCTACATTTAGATTAAAAAGTTGGGAGGAAGAAGAGAAGGGAGAGAAAAAATAAGAAATTTGTATTTGAAATCTTGAGTTTTGTTGAAAGTAGATGTGATATTTTATAAAAATAAACTTATGAATTTTTTGAAAAATAATTACAAAATATTTATAACAATTATTATTGGTATTTTTCTTTTTTACTTGTTGATCTATATTGATGTAGTTTTGCGTGCAAGAAGTGCATATTTGGAGGCGGAGAAATACTTAGATTGGTATTACAACCCAAATAAAAAAATAAAATTTTTAGAAAAAGAGTTTGAAGTTGAAAAACAAAAATTAGATAAGTTACTTGCAGAGAATAAGATTTCAAAAGAAGAATATGATGTTAAATTAGAAATTTTGAATTTTAATAAAGAAAGGAAAATTCAGGAAAGTTCTTTAAAATATGCTTATATATGGTATAAGACAGCAATAGATTTGTTTTCTCCACCTGAATCTAAGTGGGTAAAGTTAGCAAAAGAAAAGATAAATAAAGTTAGACAGATGTGGAAAGAAGAATTGCAGAAGAAAGGATATAAGATTGAAGATTATATGATTGAGTGAATGTGTGGATGGGTAAACATCAACTCATTAACTCATAAACCCATTAACCCATTAACTATTTTAAGGAGGGATTGATTTTTATGTTTGTAAAATATCTTAAGTCAAAACTGCAGGGTTTGGTTGTAACTGAAAAAAATTTATATTATTCTGGAAGTATTAAACTTGATACTGACTTTCTTCAAAAAGCTAATATAAAACCTTATGAGATTGTTTTAGTTATAAATTTGAATAATGGAGAAAGATTTGAAACATATGTTATCCCTGCTAAGAAAGGTTCAAAAACGGTGGGACTACAAGGTGGTGCTGCAAGATTGGGAGAGGTTGGTGATGAAGTTATAATAATGTCATTTTGTTATTTAGAACCTAAAGAAAAATTTAAACCTATAACATTGATTTTTGAAAATAATAAGATTAAGAAAATTAAATAAAAATTTTTATTAAACCTTCCAAAGATTACTTAAACCTCCCTTTAATATGATAAAATTTTTATTAAATAACAAAATTGTTAAATTTTTCTATGGGATTTTACTCTTACCTTTGTGTTATAGTGTCTTTTTAACATTCATATATATTGTAAAGAACATAGAATTTAGTTATAATCCTGTAAAACTATTTTTGTTTGGTGCGGGTTCGTATTTAATATTACATATTTTGTTGTACAAACCAATTAAAATTTATATCATAGGTCATGAACTTGTGCATGCAATAAGTGCATATTTATGTGGAGCTGGTGTGAAAAATTTAAAAATAGGGAAGTCATATGGTTCTGTAAATGTAGATAAAGTTAACACTTTTATAGCATTGTCTCCATATTTTATCCCTTTTTATTCTATTATTGTAATTTTTATTTGGTTGTTAATAAAATATTTGTTTAAACTGAATGTCCCTATTGAAATTTTTATGTTTCTTTTGGGTTTTACCATAATGTTTCATTTATTATTAACTATATATGCAATATCTTTGGGACAACAAGATTTAAAAGTTTCTGGTTGGCTTTTTTCAGTTATTTTGATATTTATAATCAATTGTGTAATTTTAATTATCCTACTTATAACATTGTTTCCATTGAAAACAAAAATTGTTGAATTTAAAAATTATTTTTTAAGTTTAACTTTTAATACATATAAAGTCTGTTTTGAAAAAATTTTGCAAATTATTAAATATTCTATTAAATATTTTAAAGAAAAAACACATGAAAATATTCAATGAAATATCCGAAAGAGGGAAGCAAGAAATAAGAAGAAAAAGTTTACATATGCTTACTATTCTTGCTCCAATAATTTATAATTTAGCACCTTATAATACTTCTTTAATTATCTCAGCTTCATTAGTTATTATAGACCTTATTTTTGAAACAATAAGATTGTTGTATCCAACTATAAACAGAATTTTATTAAAACTTTTTGAGGGAACTTATAGAGAGAAAGAAAAAGAGAATGTTTCAACCTTGATTTGGACCCTATCAGGAATATTTTTGACTATATTCATATTTTCAGATAATAAAAATGTTGTAACTCTTGCATTGTTATATCTTGCATTTGGGGATAGTGTTGCTGCTATAGTGGGTGTAATGCTTGGTAAAATAAGGTTAGGTTCAAGAGGAAAAAGTTTAGAGGGGTCGTTAGCTTTTTTTGCTATAGCGTTTATATGTGGATTATTTTTTGTAGAACCAATATATGCTTTTCTTACTGCTTTTGTTGGTGCAGCAATTGAATTTTTGCCTCTACCTGTAGATGACAACTTTGTCTTACCAATATTTACTGCAGGATTGTTATCAATACTTATATGAATGTAATTAAACCAACAGTTGAAGTTAAAAATTTATATAAAAATTTTGGTACTAAAAATGTTTTGAAAGGAATTAGTTTTGAAGTCTATCCTGGAGAGATATTTGTTTTATTAGGACCTAATGGTGTAGGTAAAACAACCACTGTAAAAATTATTTCTGGAGTTTTAGAAGCAGATAAGGGAGAGGTTTTTGTTTTATCTGAGAAAGTTTCTGTTTTAAATACTAAGTTTAAAAAATACATTGGATATTTGCCTGATGAACCCTATATCTACAACAAGCTAACAGGTAAAGAATTTATAGAGTTTATCTTGTCTATTTATGAAACTAAGATTGAAAACGAAAGATATAGCTTTTTTCTTAAACAATTTGAATTAGAAGAAGTAATAAATCTACCTATTGAAAACTATTCAAAAGGTATGAAACAAAAATTGTTGTTGATGAGTATATTTTTAAGAAATCCTGAGGTTTATATATTAGATGAACCATTGATAGGACTTGATCCAAAGAGTATAAGCTTCTTTAAAAAATATTTATTAGATTTAGCAAAGGAAGGTAAGACAATAATTTTGTGTACTCACCTTTTAGAACTTGCAGAACAATTGGCAACAAAGATAAACATAATTTATGGTGGTAGAATTTTAACTTCTGGAACAAAAGAAGAGTTGTCTTTAAGGTTTAATCTTTCAACAACAAGGTTGGAAGATATTTATTTGTATATTTTAAGTAATTAGACTTAATTGTTGTTTAAATAGAAGTTTATGGGGTTTATAGGGTTAATTGAGTTTTAAATTATTAACTATGAACTATGAACTAATTGACTCATTAACTCAACAACTCATTTATGACAGAATTTTTTAAAATTATCAATTTGAATTTTAAAATTTTTGTTAATTCAATAAGATTTTCTAATAAAATAGAAAAACTAAGAGGTATATTTTTAACTTTTATAGGTATATTTTTCTTTATAGGTTGTTACATTCTTTCGTATCAAGCAGTAATCTATATTTCAAACTTACCTATCATAGGAAGTTTGTTTATAATAAGAATTTTAGCATTAACTTTTTTAACTAGTTTTTTGATGTTTATTTTTTCTTCTCTAATAGTTACTTTATCTACAATGTATGAAGCAAAGGATATGGATTTTTTAATTTCACTTCCTTTAAAATTTCAAAATATATTTTTAATAAAATTTTTATTGACATCAATACGTTCTTCATGGATGGTCTTCTTGCTTTTGTTACCTTTCTGTTTTGCTTTTGCATTTGTTAAGAATTTTAGCTTTTATAAATATCCAATTTTAACATTTTCTATAATTATTAAAATTCTTATTGCTGTTTCATTGGGAAGTCTTTTATCTATATTTTTGTCATATCTTTTTCCTGCAAAGAAAGTTAAAAATTATGTTTTAGTAATAATAATACTACTTACAGCTATTGGATATTCATTGTTTCGTTTAGCTCAGCCTGAGAATTTGCTTTCTTTTGAGAAGTTTCCAGAGTTGGTCGAATATTTAGATTTTCTTTCAAAACCAGTCGGTAAAAATTTGCCATCTTGGTGGTTAAGTGAGATTTTTCGTGGATTGATGGTTGGTAATGTTTATGTTGTGATTTTAAATTTTTCAAAACTTTTGTTTGTTTGTTTCTTTGTATTTGCAGTTTTTTATTTTTTGGGTAAGAAAATGTATTTTAAAAGCATGTTTTGTATTTTCTCTAATTATGAGAGAGAAAAAAATTTTTATAAAAAAAGTTTAAAATATAAATCTTGGTTTAATGAAATAATAAAAAAAGAAATTAGGTTGTTCTTCAGAGAACCAGTGCAATGGGTTCAACTTATTATAGTTATTTCTTTGATTATAATTTATATTTTTAACATCTCCAAACTGCCAAACGAGTTTAAATATGTTAGAATAACAGTCGCATTCTTTAATCTCGGTAGTATAATGTTTGTTTTGTCTGCTTTTGTTTTGAGATTTGTATTCGTACAGCCGAGTTTAGAATATAAAAATTTTTGGCTACTTAAATCTTTACCAATAGAATTTAAAAAAATTTTTTTAATAAAACTTTTTATATATTTACCTGTGGTTTTAATTCCTGCAATTATAATGTGTATTGTTTCTAATATTATTTTAAATGTAGAGAGAGAAATTTTTCTAATGTCATTGTTAGTTGTGTTAATTTCTTCTTTTGTTCTAACTGTTGCTGGATATTCTTTTGGTATTTTGTTTCCTAAAAAAGAATATCAGGATATCCCACAGATTGAAACTTCGTTTGGTGGCTTAATTTTTATAATTTTATCTTTATGTTATATTGTTTTATCTTTATCAAGTTTAGCCAATATTACTAAAAAATATATTTTATCACAACATATATTGAAAGAAGAGTTAATACTTAGTATTTTGTTATTTTTAAGTATCAATTTTATCTATGGTTTTTCACCATTTTATTATGCAATGAAGAAATTTTTGAAGGAATATTAAATGAAAAAAATCTTTTATTTTATCTTATTGTTAAGTTTTACTAACTATTCTTTTACTGAAGAAATTTTCTTTTGGAAGATAAATACAAACCAAAAAGTAATTTTTTTGACATTTGATGATGGGCCAGGCGAATATACAAAGGAAGTACTTAAGATATTAAAAAAATACAACATCAAGGCAACATTTTTTGTTTTAGGTGAACTGGTAGGATTTAGAAAAGAGATGCTAAAGAATATAATTAATGATGGTCATCAAATAGGTTCACACACCTATTCACATAAAAATTTTTATAAGTTAAACAAAACACTCCCTCAACAAAAATGTGAAAAAATTTTGGAGGAAGAACTTTCAAAAACCGAAAATGAAATAAAATCTGCTTTAGGTAGTGACATAAAGATTAAATATCTACGTATGCCGAATGGATTTTATCGTAAGTGGATGAATAATATAGTTAGGAAGTTTGATTACAAAGTTATAAATTGGACACATGGTTGTGATTGGTTAAACATAGATGAACAAAAGATGTTGAAAAGTTATATTAACGCTTTACAACCAGGTGGGATTTATCTTTTTCATGATGGAGGGAAGGATAGAAGAAAAACTATAAAGGTTTTAGAAGAATTTATTAAGTATAGTTTAAAAGAGGGGTATAAATTTGACACTTTAGATAAATGGATTAAATAATTTTTAAACTATGTATTGATTTTTATTATCTTATTTTATAGAAATTTCAAAATTTTTTAATTGGAGGTTAAATCATATGAACCAAATAATAACACAACTAAGTAGTGTAGTTGTGGCTATAATATCAGGTATTATTAGTATGTTGTTTGTTTTTTATTTAAGTAGAAAAGTTTTAAAATCTGATCCTGGAAACGAGCAGATGCAAACAATTGCATCTTTGATTCGTAAAGGTGCAATTGCTTTCCTTTCAAGGGAATACAAAACAATTTCTTATTTTTTAGTTGTATTGTTTTTAGTACTTTTGTTTGCAGTTGCTAAAAAGACAGCAGTAGCATTTGTTGTTGGTGCTTTGTGTTCTATGCTTGCTGGTATTATAGGTATGAATATTTCAACACTTTCTTCTTCAAGAACTGCAAAAAAGTGTGAATTGTCATTTAATGATGCATTAGATATTGCTTTTCCAGGTGGTGCTGTGATGGGGCTTTCAGTTGTAGGATTAGGACTTTTAGGTTTAGGTGTTGTTTATTTCTTATTCATATGGTTTTTGACAAACACTGGTTCAAGTTTAATTGATGCAGTGAAAGAGGCAACTTCTATGATAGTAGGTTTTTCGATGGGAGCAAGTTCTATCGCTTTATTTGCCCGTGTAGGAGGAGGAATTTATACAAAGGCAGCGGATGTTGGTGCTGACCTTGTGGGAAAGATTGAAAAAGGTATACCTGAAGATGACCCAAGAAATCCAGCAGTTATAGCAGATAATGTTGGTGATATGGTTGGGGATTGTGCTGGTATGGGTGCAGACCTTTACGAATCATATGTAGGAGCGATTGTTTCAGGCTTAGTTATTGCAATTTTTAATTTAAATAGTATAAAATCCGCTATGTTATGTTTGTTGATTGCTTCTGTTGGAATAATTAGTTCTATAATAGGTGTGTTTTTTGTAAAAACAAAAAAAGAAGAAGACCCACAATTTACTTTAAATAAAGGTTTAATTGCTTCAATGATATTTTTCATTATAGGTACATTTTTATTATCAAAATTTTGGTATGGTGATATTAAGTCCTTCTGGTCAATTTTGTCTGGACTTTTAGCAGGTATGATAGTAGGTTTTGTAGCTCAGTATTATACCTCAGGAAAATCTGTAGCAAGTATTGCAGAGCAGGCAAAGACAGGTGCTGCAACTGTAATCATAGAAGGAACAGCAGTTGGAATGTTATCAACAATCCTACCTTTAGTTTCAATAGCTTTAGCAACAATTATTGCATATAAACTTCAAGGTGTTTTTGGTATTGCTCTGTCTGCTTTAGGGATGTTGGCTTTAACAGGTACTACAGTAGCGATTGATGCTTATGGTCCTATAGCTGATAACGCTGCTGGAATTGCTGAGATGGCACATATGGGAACTGAAGTAAGAAAACGTGCTGAACGGCTTGATGCTGTAGGAAATACAACCGCTGCAGTTGGAAAAGGTTTTGCAATTGGTTCTGCTGCGTTGACTGCATTAGCGTTATTTTCCGCATATACAGAGACAGTAGGATTGGGTGCTTCTGGATTAAATATTTTAAATGCTCGTGTGATAGCAGGTATGTTCATAGGTTGCATTATGCCTTTCTTTTTAATTTCAAAAACACTACAAGCAGTTGGCAGGGCAGCTTATTCTATTGTTGAAGAAGTTAGAAGACAATTTAGAGAAATTCCTGGATTGTTAGAAGGTAAAACCTTACCTGACTCAGCAAAATGTGTAGATATAACAACTCAGGCAGCACTTAAAAAAATGATAATACCCGGACTTTCTGCAGTTTTGCTTCCAGTGATAGTTGGAATAATTTTAGGTAAAGAGGCATTAGGTGGATTTTTAGCTGGTTCATTAATTACAGGTGTTCCTTTGGCTATATATCTTGCAAATGCAGGTGCTGGATGGGATAATGCTAAAAAATATATTGAAGAAGGGAATTTAGGTGGTAAAGGTTCTGATGCACACAAGGCATCTATTGTAGGTGATACAGTTGGTGACCCATTTAAAGATACTTCAGGACCATCTTTGAATATACTTTTAAAACTTATGTCAGTTGTAGCTTTAGTATTTGGTGGAGTAATAATAAATATTAATCAATGGTTAGTAAAGATTTTTCCATTTTTAGGATAATAAATATATGAAAATTTTAATTACTGGTGGTGCAGGATTTATTGCTTCACATATAGTGGACAGATGTATATCTAAGGGATGGGAAGTTGTGGTTGTTGACAATCTTGTTAGTGGAAAGAAGGAAAATGTTAATCCTAAGGCAAAATTTTATGATGTTGATATAACAGATTTTCAAAAACTCAAGCAGATTTTTGAGAAAGAAAAACCACATATAGTAAACCACCATGCTGCTCAGATTGATGTAAGAAAATCAGTTGCAAATCCTCAATATGATGCAAAGATAAACATAATTGGTTCTTTGAATTTATTAGAGTTATGTATTAAGTATAAAGTAGAAAAATTCATTTTTGCATCCTCAGGTGGTACAATATATGGTGAGTGTAAAGATAAAAAGCCACCAGAAGAAAATTCTTTACCAAATCCTTTGTCTCCTTATGGATGTGCAAAACTTTCAGTTGAATATTATATGAATTATTATAATAAAGTTTATTGTTTAAAAGCAGTTTCGCTAAGATATGGAAATGTTTATGGACCAAAACAGGACCCTTTTGGTGAAGCAGGTGTTGTAGCAATTTTTACGAATAGAATGTTGGAAGATAAGGAAGTTTATATTTTTGGTGATGGTAAACAGATGCGCGATTTTGTATATGTATCTGATGTTGTAGAAGCTAATATCAAATGTATGTTAAAAGATTTTGAGTTTGAAATTTATAATGTTGGAACACAGAAAGCTACTTCTGTTAATGAGTTGTTTAAAATTCTTAGTAAACTTACTGGATATAAAAAACAACCAATCTACCAACCTGCAAGGAAGGGTGAGTTGTTTAAAAGTTATCTTAGCATCTATAAAATAAAAAAACAACTCAGTTGGAAACCGAAAGTATCATTAGAAGAAGGATTAAAGAAAACTTTAGATTATTTTAAAAATAAATAGTTTTTTTCTCACAATTAAAATGACCAAATCAAAACTCATCCAAGAAACTATAAATTTATTTAAAAACTTTCCTTCAGTCGGACCAAAAACAGCAGAGAGATTTACTTATTATTTATTAAACAATCCAGAAATTTTAGAAAGTTTTGTATTAATTTTACAACAGCTTAAAGAAAAAATTGTAAAGTGTAGATATTGTAATGATTTTTCAGACAATGATCCATGCAAAATTTGTTCAGATAATATGAGAGATAAAAAAATTTTATGTATTGTTGAGAAACACCAAGATGTCTATGCTATAGAATCTACAGAATACAAAGGTTTATATTACATACTTTCTTCTATTATTCATCCTTTGGAAGGAAAAACAATTAAAGATTTTGATTTAGATCTTTTAGTGAAGAGGATAAAAAATGTTCCTGAAGAATTTATGCCTCAAGAAATAATTATAGCTACAAGTCTCACTACAGAAGGAGAACTTACAGCAAATTATATAATAGAGTATTTAAAGTCAAAAAATATAAGTATAAAAATATCTCGTATAGCAAAAGGACTGCCTACAGGAGCTGATATAGAATATTCTGACCCACAAACTCTTTCTTTTGCTATAAAAAATAGGATAGAGGTAAAAAATGAATAGTAAAACTGAATATAATAACTATTTGTTCCATTTTTTTGACAATATTATTAAATATAGTATTGCTATTCTCTATCTTTTGATTGCTGTAATGTTCTATTTACGTACTTATGATTCTTGTCAGATAAAAATTACTATTACACAAATCGGTGGAACTTTTCTAATTTTATTTTGGTTATTAAAATATTTAGAAAATCCAAAAGAAACAACTAAATTTTATCTTACAAATTGGCAGATTGTCTTACCATTTTTGTTGTTTTTGTTATCTGGTTTACAATCTCACATTTTTATGTCTCCTTTTAAAAAAATATCTGCTATGGAGTTAATACGAAGAATTATTTATATGCTTACAGCTATTTTAGTAATTCACGAAGTTAATAGTATAGAAAAGTTTAATAGAATTTTTCGTTGGTTGTTTACAGCATTATTTATTTCTACTTTTTATGGAATGATTCAGTATTTAGATGTAAAATTTTTCTTACCTAATCCTGAACCTGGGATAGATCCATTTATTTGGAGACAAGCATTTGGCAGTAGGATTTTTTCTACTTTTGGAAATCCCAATTTTTATGGAGATTTCCTTGTAGCAATGGGTCCTATAGTTTTAGCAATGTTTATGTATAGAAAAAATCCATTTTATTTAATTTTATGGTTGATGACAGCGTTTAATACTTATGTTACCTACTCTAAAGGAGCATGGATTGGTTTTACTTCTGGCTTTGTATATTTTTGGTTTTTATATTTAATATTTTTTACTCATGCAAAAATTCAAAATGTTAGAAAATATGTAATATTAGGTGTGATATTTACAATAATTTTGACAGTTTATGGTGTTTATTTTCAACTTACACAAAGAACAGATTCTGCTAAATTTAGAATTTACACCTGGCTTTCTTGTTGGGAGATGATAAATACATCACCTATATTAGGCACAGGTATTGGAACTTTTTATGTAACTTATCCTGCTTGGAGAAGACCTCAGATATTTTATATTGAAGCTAAACACAATACAGAATCAGACCATCCAGAAAATGAGTATTTAGAAGTTTGGTATGATGAGGGTGTTGTAGGTTTTGGTATATTTTTATGGTTAATTTTAACTTTAGCAATTACTTCTCTCAAAGCATTAAAAAACTTTTCTTCACCAACTATTATTACAGATAAAAAAGGAAGACAAAAACAAGTTTCTGAAGATATTCGTGCTTATTATGTGTTGGGTTTACTTTCTGGTTGGTTAGGTTCACTAACTCACAACTGGGTTTGTGTTTCAATGAGATTTGTTTCTTCAGGGACAGTTGTGTGGTTATTAGCAGGACTTATCTCTGCTTTAGTTGTTAATAATCCTTTGCAAAAAGAATCAGAAGAAAAAAATGTTATATCTTCTTTAACAGCGGTATTTTTTATCTGTGTTTTTTGGTTAATAAATTTTCTTTGGTGGAAGATGACAAGTAATGTTTCTATTGCAGTAGTTTTTGCATTGTTTATTATAGGTGTTATGTTGGAATTGGGTAAGGTTAAAGTCAAAGAAGAAGAGAAATTAAAGTTTAATGTTAATTTGTTAGTAAAAAATCCGCATATAAGAATACTGCAAGTTATTTTAATACTAATTGCTTTTTATCTATCAACAATCTTTAGAGGATATTTTGTTGGTGATATTCATCATAATATAGCGATATTTTTTTCTAAACAAGCAAACTGGCAAGAAGCACTAACTAATTACAATATTGTAGCTAAAAATAACCCAAGTTTTATTATGACACATTATTTTATGGGCAATGTCTTTAATGATAGGTGGCTACTTAGAAGAGAGTTTCATCCTGAGTATGGTGATAAAGAAACAGACCAGCCATGGAGCGGGATTGACTTGGGTAGGAAAGGTCGTGTGGATCCGGAGCGTGCTATAGCAAAATATCAAGATGTGTGGGAACTTGCACCAAATTATGTCCAATCGCACCATCAAGCAGGTATAGTTTATTTAAAGTTAGGAAGTTATTTTAGAGGTTTAAATAATGAAGAAAAAGCAGTTTATTATTTTAACAAAGCATTAGAGTGTTTTTGGAAATACCACAAAATTGACCCAATATTTCCTGTTAATTATCAGAGGATGGCTTGGGTATATATCCAGCTTGGTAATATGGAGATGGCTGAAAAGATGTATAAAGCGCACTTATTTACCCAATGGCTATGTCAAGATTTGAAAGATGTTTTAAATCCTAAAAATATTAAAACAGAACAACAAAGACAGGAATATGAAGAGCTAAAGAGACAGTTTGAAGAAGAGATACAATGGAATTGCTGTGATTATCATAAACGACAACATTATCTGTTATCAACCGAAGATTGGGCAAAAAGAAGAGAAACTGAATATTCTGATTCTTATTTACAATTAGCAAATTTAAAACTTTATCAAAAAAATTATGCAGAGGTAGAAAAATTTGCTTTCCGTGCAATTAAAAGATATAAACAAAATTTCAATGCATGGAAATTTTTAGCAAAGTTTTATCAAGATACAAAACAGGTAGAAAAATTCAATAATCTATTAAGACTTTATAGAGAGTATTTTCCTGAAGATTCGCAGTTTTCTAATCTTACAAAATGATTAAAAGTTATTGAGTTTATTGAGTTGGCCCCGCAAGTTGTCCCGCCTTCTGCGGGACAGGCGGGATAAACTATTAACTCTGAACTAATAACTAATAACTATTAACTATGAACTATGAACTAATATTATTTTATTTGATAATAATTATTTCTCCACTTTTATTTTTCACAGATCTTACCAGAAATCCATACTACTTCCAAATTGTTTTTGCACAGGCAGGAATGGTTTTAATTTGGATTTTGATTTTGTTTAGACAGAAAGGTAAACTAAAACATTATACAAATCCATTTGAGAAACCGATGATGTTATTTTATATATGGGCGGTGTTTACATGGTTATTTTCAATGTTTTTCTTAAATCACAACTATCACATTCCACAACTTATAAACCACTCTTTAGAAGTTTACAAAAAAAATTTTTTGTTTATGAGTATGTTCAATGAAGGATTTAAAAAATTAATTTTTACAATTACAAATATTATTTTAGTTTATCTTTTTGCTACCGATTATATAAATAGAGATAACTTTTCTAAAATTTATTATACTTTTTTTATAGTAGGTTTTGTTGCAAGTATATATGGTATATTACAATATTTTGGTATAGAACTTATCTGGCCTAAAGTTTTAAATCCATTTGGTGGGAGATGTGTTTCTACTTTTGGTAATCCTAACTTTTTATCATCTTTTTTAATTTTGTTGCTTCCAATTATGTTTGTAAATTATCTGTATGGTAAAACTACATTTTTAATGTTTTTGTTTATTGTAACATACTTTAGTGCTTTATTGGCAACATTAACAAGATCCTCCTGGCTGGGATTTTTTTTAGAGTTTATTTTTTTAATATCAATTATATTTATAAATGACAAAAATTTAATTGTTAAAAGAAAAAATAGGATTATTTTTTTATTTGTTGTTTTATTTGTTGTATTTCTTACATGGCCAAAGAGTCCTGTAGGAGACAATCCTGATCCTTTAGGAAGGATATATGAAATTAAACAAGCAAGAGATGTTTACTCACCTCTACACCAAAGACTCCTAATTTGGTTAAGCGGTTGGGATATGGTGAATGAAAAGTTTTTTACAGGGAAAGGTTGGGGTTTGTTTGAACTTTTTTATCCTTTTTATCAAAATAAATATTTATTTGTTAAAAAGTTGTCTCACAGAACCCATGCTAACAATGCACATAATGAGATTATAGAAGTGTGGTCACAGACAGGTACAATCGGTTTAGGAATTTATATTTTATTTTTGTTCACACTTTTTACCTACTCTTTTAAACTTATAAAATTTTTAGAAGATAAATATGAAAAATTGTTAGTTACAGCTTTAATTTCTTCAGTTGTCGGTATGTTGGTAGATAATATGTTAAATGTAACAATACATTTTTGTGTCCCTGCGTTTTTGTATTTTTTAAATATAGGAGCAATACCGACTTTTGATATAACAAGGAAAGAGAAAAATTTTTACTTTTCGCAGTTGATAAGGTGGATTTTATCAATAGTTGGTATTATGATTGTAGTGAGATTAGGATTTAATTTTTTAGGTGAAATTAATTACTTTAGAGGTTTTAAATATTCTAAGAAAGGTGAACTTGAAAAAGCATTGTATTATTTATCTAAAGCAAATAAATTTCAAAAATACGAAGTAAATAATAACTATGAATTAGCAAATACCTATGCACGACTTAAAATGAACAAGGAGGCAATATATTATTATTATGAAGCATTGGCAAGTAATTGTGGATATGATGAGATATATTTTAATCTTGCGACTGTTCTTCTTCAAGAAAAAAACTTTGAATTATCTAAATTACATTATACACAGGCATTATTTATAAATCCTTTATCAAAAGAAGGTTATATGGCTTTAGGTGGGATGATGTTGAACGATTTGAACAATAATTTATCTTCTGCGATTAAACTTTTTGAACAAGCTACAAAAGTTTTCTCTACAGAAAAAGATTTTTATAACAATTTAGGATATCTTTATATAAAAAATAACGAAGAACAAAAAGCTTTAGAGTGTTATAAAAAAGCCTTGGAGATTGATTCCCATTTTGAAATAGCTAAAAGAAACTATTTATTTTTAGCAGAAAAATTAGGTATAAAAGACAATGTTGTTACAAAATATAACAATCTATTGAAAATCCTTGAAAGAGATATAAAAATAGGAAAGTTAGATGAAGTTGAAAAAGTTGCAAAACAAATTCTTGAAATTTTTCCTAATGATTTAGTTGCAAAATTTTATCTTGCTAATGTTTATTATTTACAAAATAAAGTTGAAGATGCAATAAGATTATACAGAGAAATAATTTCCTTGCAACCAGAAAATTTAAACGCAAGATATAATCTTTCTTTGGCATTAATGAAAAAAAATGAATTTGATGAAGCAGAGGAAAACTTGCAGTATATTTTGTCTAAAGATCCGAATAATCAAATTATAAAACAACAACTTCAACAACTACAAGAATTAAAAAAAATTTACATCCATTGACACTTAACTTTTTAATTTATAAAATTTAACAAGTTTTGGTAGTGTGGGTTAAGCTGTTAACTTAATCTGTGACACTACTGCATCTTAATCAAAAAGGAGGTTAAATTAGTTGTGGCAAAAGGTAAAGTAAAATGGTTCAATGAACGTAAGGGCTTCGGGTTTATCAGCTGTGATGATGGTTCAGGTGATGTGTTTGTGCATTTTTCTGGCATACAGCAGAAAGGTTTCAAAACATTAAGAGAAGGTGATGAAGTAGAGTTTGAAATAACAAATACTGATAAAGGCCCCAAAGCAATTAATGTAAAACGCATAGGGAAAGTTTAAAACTTTGTGTAGTTAATTGAAATCTATTTTGGCTTAGGTCTTCAAACTTAAGCCAAATTGTAGCACAAAGTTAAATCAAAAAGTTTCCCAAAAAACAAGATTTTACTAATAGTTAGTTAGTTTTAATCTTGTTTTTAATCTTTTCTTTTTCTCTTCCTTTAACTTTCAGTTTTATTTTATTGTTTTTTTTGTTTTTATTTTGTATTTAAATTGTTTGAATTTTTAAACTCAAAGGTTAAAATTATGCTAAAATATATTTTATCAAAAATATTTGGTTCTCAAAATGAAAGATATTTAAAGTCTCTCAGGCCTATTATTGAAAAAATAAATTCTTACGAAAATGATTTTGAAAAACTTACCAACGAACAATTAAGACAAAAGACAGAAGAGTTTAAGAAACGCTTATCCCAAGGTGAAACACTTGATGATATCTTACCAGAGGCATTTGCATGTGTAAGAGAGGCATCTAAAAGAACAATAAAACTTCGCCATTTTGATGTTCAACTTATAGGTGGTATTGTTTTACATCAGGGTAAAGTAGCTGAGATGAAAACAGGTGAAGGTAAGACACTTGTAGCAACTCTTGCTGCGTATCTTAATGCTTTGGAAGGAAAAGGTGTGCATATTGTGACTGTGAATGATTATCTTGCAAAAAGAGATAGGTTTTGGATGGGGCCCATATATGAACTTTTAGGACTTACTGTTGGATATATAGAGCATGATATGGAACCAGAAGAAAGAAGGAAGATGTATGCTTGTGATATTACATATGTTACAAATAATGAATTAGGTTTTGATTATTTGAGAGATAACATGGTTTTAAAGAAAGAAGATAAAGTTTTAAGAGGGTTACATTATGCAATTGTAGATGAAGTTGACTCAATACTTATAGATGAGGCAAGAACACCTCTTATTATTTCTGGTCCTGCAGAAGAGTCTACTGAAAAATATTATATAGCAAATCGTATTGTTCCAAGATTAAACATAAAAGTTATAACTGAGGATGAAGAGATTGAAGCAAAGTATAAAGGTATTGATATTTATAAAGGTTATGATGCAGTAGTTGATGAAAAAAATCATACCGTTGTTTTAACTGATACAGGTATTCAAAAATGTGAGAGATTATTAAATATCACTAATCTTTATGATGATCTTGCAGGAGATTGGGTACACATTATAACCCAAGCAATAAGAGCACATAAGTTGTTTCACAGAGATACTCACTATGTTGTAAAAGACGGGGAAATAGTGATTGTTGATGAATTTACAGGTCGTCTTATGCCTGGTCGTCGTTGGTCAGATGGTTTACACCAGGCTATTGAAGCAAAAGAGAATTTGCCTATAAGAGAAGAAAATCAAACATTAGCAACTATTACTTTTCAAAATCTATTTAGAATGTATAAAAAACTTGCTGGTATGACAGGTACAGCAATTACATCTGCTGATGAGTTTTGGGGTGTATATAAACTTGAAGTCGTAGTTATACCTACTCACAAACCTATGATAAGGATTGACCATCCTGATGTAGTATATAGAACTGAAAAAGAGAAATGGACCGCCATCGTAAATGAGATAGAGCAAAGATATAAAAAAGGTCAACCTGTCCTTGTTGGAACAAGATCTATTGAGAAAAATGAATTTTTATCTTCTTTACTAAGAAGAAAAGGAATACCTCATCAAGTACTTAATGCAAAACATCACGAAAGAGAAGCACAGATTATTGCTCAAGCAGGCAAGTTAAAGACAGTTACAGTGGCGACAAATATGGCTGGTCGTGGTGTAGATATAATTTTGGGAGGAAAACCTGATCCAGAGAATGCACCACATTTGTTATGTAATGATCCTAATTGCAAAGTAGAGTTTATGCACAATAAAGAATATCATGAAGTAGTAAAACTTGGAGGACTTTTTGTTTTAGGTACAGAAAGGCATGAAGCAAGACGTATAGATGACCAACTTCGTGGTAGAAGTGGACGCCAAGGTGACCCAGGAGAATCAAGATTTTATGTTTCATTGGAAGATGAACTAATGAGATTATTTGGTGGTATAAGAATGTCATCTATAATGGAAAGATTAGGTATGAAAGAAGGCGAAAGTATTCAACATCCTTGGATTACTAAATCAATTGAACGTGCACAGAAACGTGTTGAAAGTATGAATTATGATATAAGGAAACAACTTCTTGAATATGATGATGTAATGAATAAACAAAGGGAAGCGGTTTATTCTTTAAGGAACATTATTCTTGAAGGAAACGATTTAACAGACAGAATTATGAATATGATAGAAGAATCTGTGGAGGAGAAGATAGAACTCTTTTGTAATACTAAATATCCTGAAGAGTGGAACTGGACAAATATAAATTTGTGGCTCTTAAGAGTTTTTAATATAAATTTGTCAGTTGATGAAAAGGAGATGCAGTCTTTAACAAAGGAAAAACTAAAACAAAGAATTATAGATTTAATTAAAGAAAAATACGAGCAAAGAAAACAAGAACTTTCTTTAGAAGTTTTTAGTGAACTTCAAAGAATTGTCTTTTTACATATGATAGATGTAGCATGGAGAGAACATCTTTATGAATTAGATCATCTAAAACGTAGTGTTGGACTTCGTGCTTATGGTCAGAAGGACCCATTAGTAGAATACAAAAAAGAAAGTTTCATATTATTTTCAAATATGCAGGCAAGAATAAGAGAACAAACTATTGAATATATCTTTAAATTGCAACCATTAATCACAAAACAGCCCCAACAATATAAACAACCAGTTCCTATTCAACAAAGTAAAACATTACAGCAACCTGGTAGTGTGCAACAAAAAAATGTTGCTCAATCAGGTTTAGTTGGGCAAAAAGTAAAACATAAAATAGGTCGCAACGACCCTTGTCCTTGTGGTAGTGGGAAAAAATATAAAAAATGTTGTGGAAAAAATGTATGATTTCAGTTCATAAGTTATCAGTTCATAACGCAACTTGCGGAATTAGTTTAAAAATATAAATGGATTATTTTTTAAGTTTCTTATCTGGTATTTTGTTTTTTTTGTCTTTTCCAAAATTTGACTTTTCTATATTTTCTTGGATAGCTTTTGTACCTCTGATTTATACTTTATTGAATATCTTCTATTTTTCTTCAAAGCAAAATTTGAAAAAAGTAGTAGTTTGTTCTTTAATAACAGGGATTACAGGATACTTTGGTGTTTTATACTGGATTATACCGACATTTAAACAAGCAGGTGAGAATATCTTTTTGGGATTAATCTCTACTTTTTTACTATCCTTATATTGTAGTTTATATATTTTGATTTTTTCTATTTATGAGTGCAAAAATAAAACAATTTTATCTTCGTCAATTTTGTGGATAATATTAGAATATATTCGTGAAAAACTTTTTTCAGGTTTTCCATGGGCATTGTTAGGATATTCTCAATGGAAAAATCTTCCTCTGATACAAATTTCAGAAATTTTTGGTGTCTATGTAATAAGTTTTTTAATAATTTTTTTTAATTTGAGCTTAGGTTTCTTTATTTTTGAATTATTCAAGTTAAAAAAAATTAAAAACTCAACATTTATAAATTTGCTATTAATATTTATAGTTATTATAGCCTTAAATATTTGGGGAAAATTTAGAATTCAGCAGATAAAAAAAGAAATAGAAAATCAAAAGGAAAGTTTTACAGTTGTGATATTGCAGGGGAATATTGACCAATATAAAAAGTGGGATAAAAATTATGTAGAAGAGATTATTGAGAAATATACAAATCTTGTTTATTCTTCTTTTAATGAAATAGAAAAAATTAAAACTTTTCCAAAATTAACTTTATGGATTTGGCCTGAAAGTTCTATTCCAGGGTTTTTATTTGAAGAACAAAAACTTTTTAATTGGATAAAAGGATTATTAATTTTTACTAACAAAAAATTAATTTCGTATCATTTATTAGGTACAGTGAGAACTGATTATAAGGATAATCTATATAATTCAGTGATTCTTGTTTCATTTAAAGAGAAAGATGTTATTGTAGAAAATATATATGATAAGATTCAGCTGGTACCTTTTGGTGAATTTGTTCCCTTACAAAATATTTTAGGAAAGTTTATAAATGTAGTAAACCAACTTGGAGGCTTTTCTTCAGGGAATAGCTACACTGTTTTTGAAATACCTTTAGAAAATTCAAAAAATAATTTTAAATTTTCTGTATTAATCTGTTATGAAATTATTTTTTCTAAACTTACAACAAATTTTGTAAAAAATAAAGCTGAGTTTTTAGTAAATATCACAAATGATGCATGGTTTCTTAAAACATCTGCTCCTTACCAACATTTCAGTTTTAATGTATTCCGTGCTATTGAAAATAGAGTTTATGTATTTCGTTCTGCCAATACCGGAATTTCAGCTGTGATTTCTCCTGTTGGAGAGATTGAGAAACAAACAAATCTCTTTGAGTATGATAAAATTGTTTATCCAGTAAAATTTTATTATGAAAAAACATTTTATACAAAATGTGCTAATTACTTCCAAATTTTGTATATTTTAATATTCATATTCTTACATTTTAGGAGGAAAAACTATGCCTGTAATAACAATAGAGATGTGGGAAGGAAGAAGTAAACAAACAAAAAAACAACTTGTAAAAGAAGTAACAGATGTAGTATGTAAAGTTTTAGATTGTCCTAAAAATGCTGTTACAATAATTTTGCATGAAGTATCTAAAGATAACTGGTCTTCTGAGGGAGAATTAGCTTCAGAAAAGTTTAAATAAATATGGATGAAGAAAAATATATAAAAAGATGTTTAGATTTGGCAAAAAAAGCTTTAGGATATACTTCGCCTAATCCTTTAGTTGGTGCTGTTTTAGTTTATAAAGATAAGATCATAGGAGAGGGTTATCATACTACTTTTGGCGGACCGCATGCTGAAGTTGAAGCAATAAATGACGCTATTAGAAATGGCAATGAAAATTTAATTAAAAAATCTACATTGTATGTGAATTTAGAACCTTGTTGTCATTGGGGTAAAACACCACCTTGTGTGGACAAAATTTTGCAGTTTGGTATTAAAAAAGTTGTTTGTTCAATGTTTGACCCAAATCCTAAGGTTAAAGGTAAAGGAATAAAAAAGTTGAGGTTGAACGGAGTAGAATGTGAAGTTGGAATTTTAGAAAAAGAAGCAAAGGAATTAAACAAATTCTACATAAAATGGATAACTAAAAAACTGCCATATATCACTATAAAATCAGCAATAACTTTAGATGGAAAAATTGCTACAAAGACAGGAGATTCTAAATGGATAAGTTCTGAACTCTCAAGAAAGTATGTACATCAATTAAGAAGCATTTATGATGCTGTCTTAGTAGGTGTTAATACTGTTTTAAAAGATAACCCAGAGTTGACAACACACGATTTTGGAAGAAATCCTCTTAGGGTTGTCATTGGGGATATATCAAAATTAGCTAAAAATGGATTTGAAAAATATAAAATCTTTTCTGACAACAGCAAAACAGTAATTTTTACTAAAAAAAACAGATTTACGAATTTAATAAATAAAAAATTTAGCAATGTAGAGATTTTTGAGTTTAGAAAAAAGTTTATTTCATTTAAGAAAATTTTTTCTATACTTGCAAATTTAAATATTAGTTCTGTTTTAGTTGAAGGTGGCGGTGAAACTATTTGGTATTTGTTAAAAGAAAAACTTATTGATGATTTTATATTGTTTGTTTCACCAAAAATTTTTGGTGGGAAAGATGCGAAGACATTTGTTGAAGGTGAAGGGGTTAAGTTTGTTAAAGATGCTTTTAAAGTTAAAATAGAAAATGTTGAATTTATTAGTGAAGATTTAGTATTAAAAGGAAAAATTTTAAATAAAAGTTGATGTGAGGATGAGTTAATGAGTTGATGAGTTAATTAGTTCATAGTTCATAGTTAATAGTTAAAAACTCAATAAAACCAATTAACTCAACAAACCCAATAAACTCATAATATGTTTACAGGAATAATAGAAGATATTGGTAAAGTTGTTGAAGTTAAAAAAAACTTTTTATTTATAGAAACTTCGCTTGGTGATATTAATATTAAAGATAGTATTTCAGTAAATGGTGTTTGCCTCACTGTGATAGATATAGATAAAAAGAAAGAAAAATCTTTGTTTAAAGCGGAACTTTCATATGAAACATTAAACAGGACAAATTTGAAATTTGTTAAACCGAATACATTAGTAAACCTTGAACGTGCAGTAAAAACAACAACACCTTTAGGTGGACATTTTGTTTTGGGACATATTGATACAACTATAAGATTGTTAAAAATTATAAAAGAAGAGTTTGAATTTGAATTGCCAAAGGAATATAAAAAATATATTGTAGAAAAAGGCTCTGTAGCAATAGATGGTATAAGTTTGACAGTTGCTAAAAAGTATAAAGATAGATTTTCAGTTGTTATTTTACCATATACTTTAGAAAATACTACTTTAAAAATAAAAAAAGTAGAAGATTTGTTTAATCTTGAAGTTGACATTTTAGCAAAATATGTTGAAAGTATAATTTCAAAAGAGCAAAATATTGATTTAGAATTTTTAAAAAAGCATGGTTTTACATAAAATATGAAAAAAATTTTTGCGACAATATCACAAGCAATTAAAGAACTTAAAAAAGGAAAACCAATAATTGTAGTAGATGATCCTGATAGAGAAAATGAAGGAGATGTTGTGATTCCTGCAGAAAAGGTTACACCTTATTGGATAAACTTTATGGCAAAATATGCAAGAGGTTTGATCTGTGTGGCTTTGCCTGAAGAAAGATTGAATAAGTTAAAAATATATCCAATGGTTGACCAACCTGATTTACCTCATGAAGCTGCTTTTACTGTTTCTGTGGATGCAAAAGAAGGTGTAACAACAGGCATTTCTGCATACGATCGCGCAACTACTATTAAAAAACTTATTTCACCGGATGCAAAACCTGAAGATTTTGTCCGTCCTGGACATGTTTTCCCTTTGGTGTATAGGGAAGGAGGTGTTTTAGTACGTGCCGGCCATACAGAAGCATCGGTTGATTTAGCAAAACTTGCAGGTTTTTATCCAGCAGGAGTTATATGCGAAATTATGCATGAAGATGGAACAATGGCGCGTCTGCCTGAACTTATAAAATTTGCAGAAAGGCATAAGTTGAAGATTATCACCATAGCGGATTTAATAAAATTTAGAAGAGCAAATGAAAAACTTGTTAAAAAAATTCTTACTACAAAATTGCCAACAAAATATGGAGATTTTAAGTTGTATGTATATCAAGATATAATAACAAAAGAACATCATCTTGTTTTGTTAAAAGGTAAAATAGAACCAAAAAAAGAAGTTATTGTGAGGGTACATTCATCCTGTCTTACAGGAGATGTATTAGGATCTTTGAGATGTGATTGTGGATTTCAACTTAGTAAATCATTAGAGATCATAGGTAAAGAGGGAGGAGTGTTACTTTACTTACATCAAGAAGGAAGGGGGATAGGTTTGATTAACAAGCTAAAAGCATATAAACTTCAGGATCGAGGTTTAGATACAGTAGATGCAAACTTAAAGTTAGGTTTTCCAGCAGATTTGAGAGATTATGGTATTGGAGCACAGATCCTCACAGATTTAGGTATTAAAAAAATCAAATTGCTTACTAACAATCCTAAAAAGATTATAGGTCTTGAAGGATATGGGATAAAAATTGTTGAGCGTATACCAATTGAAGTGCCACCAAGAAGTAGATATATGGAAAAATATCTGTTAGCTAAGAAATATAGGTTAGGACACTGGTTGAAACATATATAAAGGTGAGAAAAGTGAAAACATTGATTTTTTGTTTTTGATTTTATAAAAACAAAAACAATGCTCGGGTGGCGGAACAGGCAGACGCACGGGACTTAAAATCCCGGGACCCTTTAAGCGGTCGTGAGGGTTCAACTCCCTCCCCGAGCATTCATTTGAAAAATTTTTCTTTTCAATAAATGTATATTAAAGAAATAAAAATTTTAAAAATCTTGCCTTGTTTAGCAGATCCTAAAAAAATCAGATTCCATGCAGAATTTGATAAGGATATTTCTGAACTTATGCCATATTTAAACAGAATTATAGAAGGAGCAGTTTATAACAATCAGGGTAAATCATTGACTTTTAAAAAAGACGGTCTTATTACTTTGTATCCAACAGAAATTTCTGCAGGACAAGTAGAAGATTTACAGACTGCTAACAAAATTTGCAGTTGGATAAAAGAAAAAGTAAATTTTGTATATGAAAACAAAGATAAAATAGAACCGTTATATGAAAGAAGAGGGAAAATTTCAGCTTTAGAGATTTATAAATTGCTTCCTCAAACAAATTGTAGAAAGTGTGGCGAAGTAACTTGTCTAGCTTTTGCTTGTAAGGTAATATCTGAGGAGAAAAATGTAGTTTTGTGTCAAACAATTTTTGAGGTAAAATATGAAGAGAAGAGAAAAATGCTTTTTAAGATTTTGAAAGACAATGGTTATAATGTTCCTGCTGTTTTTGTGTAATAAATTTGTTTGTTTTGCTGTTATTGAGTTAAAATTTTAATTTTTATATAATTTTATAATTATGAAAAACGAAGTTGAATGTCCAATCTGCGGGACAAAAAATAAAATAAATACAAAATATTGTAGAATATGTTTTTCAAGATTGTATTTTTTAAATAAGAAGCGTTCCTCACCATCTTTAAAAGTAAGTTTTTATAGTCCTGTGGATAAACATAAGAGTATATTCACCTTTGCTTTTATTATTTTATTGATATTTTTAATCTGGTTCTTTTTACGATAAATTAAAATACTTTTACTTTTCATCATCTCAGCTTGTCTTTTTTATTTATAAATAAGAATTATTGAAATAGTAGTTGTATTTTTTATATTAAATTTTTAATTTGAAAAGTGAAAGGAGAAAAAGCAAATGAGAAAGCCATTCATTGCAGCAAACTGGAAGATGTACAAGACCACTTCTGAGACAGAGGAGTATATTAAAAAATTCTTGCCATTAGTGAAAGATGTTAAAGATAGAGATATTGTTTTATGTATCCCTTTTACTTCTTTGTATATAGCAAATAGTTTGTTGGTTAATAGTAATGTTAAACTTGGTGCTCAAAATATGTATGTTGAAGAGAAAGGGGCTTTTACTGGAGAAATAAGTCCTTTGATGCTCAAAGATGTTGGTTGTAGTTATGTGATATTAGGACATTCAGAGAGAAGGAAATATTTTAATGAAACAGATAGCTTTGTTAATAAAAAAATGTTAGTTGCATTGAAATATGGATTGATACCTATAGTTTGCATAGGTGAAACATTAGAAGAAAGAGAGAATAATAAGACATTTGAAGTTTTAGAGTATCAAGTTAAAAATTCTTTAGCAAACTTGACAAAGGAAGATGCAGAAAAAATTGTCATTGCTTATGAACCTGTCTGGGCAATAGGAACAGGTAAAAATGCTACCCCTCAACAAGCAGAAGAAGCACAGAGGTTTATAAGGGAAAAGTATGCTGAACTTTATTGCGATGAAGTTGCTAAAAAGGTAAGAATTTTGTATGGCGGTTCAATTAAACCTGAAAATTTTAAAGATATAATGGCACAAGAGAATGTTGATGGTGGTTTGGTTGGTGGTGCTTCTTTAGAGGTTGAAAGTTTTTACAAAATTGTTATGTATGATAAATGAGTTGATGTGTGGATGGGTAGATGAGTAAATGGGTAGATGAGTTGATGAGTTAATTGGGTTTATAGAGTTTATTTGTTTTTAACTATGAACTATGAACTATGAACTAATAACTATCAACTATTAACTATTTAACATTGCCGGGGCGTAGCTCAGGTGGCTAGAGCACTCGTTTGGGGTGCGAGTGGTCGCAGGTTCAAGTCCTGTCGCCCCGATATGTTTTTTATTTATGAAAATAGCGATTGCTTCTGATCATGCAGGATTTAAAGTAAAAAAAGAATTAATAGAGAAGTTAAGTAAGGAATATAAAGTAATTGATTTTGGCACTTTTAGTGAGGAATCATGTGATTATCCTGATTATGCTAAAAAAGTTGCAGTTGCATTACAGAATAAAGAAGTTGACAGAGGAATACTTATTTGTGCTACAGGAATTGGTATGAGTATAACAGCAAATAAATTTAAAGGAATAATTGCTGGTGTGTGTTATTCTGAAGATACAGCGAGGTTAATTTCAGAACATAACTTTGCAAATGTCATTTGTTTCCCAGCAAGGGTAAATATTTGTGGGAAACCTATTGATGCAGATTTGCTTTATAGATGGACAAAGATTTGGCTGAATACTGAAAATTCAAATGAAGAGAGACACATAAGAAGAGTTGAAAAAATTAAATTTTTTGAAAAAGAAAATTTTAAGAAATGATGGATAATAGATTAGAGACCAGATATCAGCCATCAGGGATTAGGATAGGATTGTAGTCGCCGAGTTTTACTAAGCGTATTGTAGTTTTGGGGGATTTTTATGAAATATAGTAAAATCTTAATTTTATTTTTTGTGTTTTTAATAAATATAGTATTAGCAGAAACATTTCAAGTAGAAAAGGCAATAGAACTTATAAATTATGGTAAGTATGACGAAGCAATAAGAATTTTACAGGAAAATAATGGTGGAAGTAGTATTTTGTTATCCATAGCTTATCTTGGAAAGAAAGATTTTGTTAATGCTAAAAAATTTGCTTTACAAGCATGGACACAGAATGATGTTTTATCAAATTATATCCTTGGTTTGATTTCTGAAGAAGAAAAAGATTATGAGCAAGCGATAATATATTGGAGTAATGTGTTAAAAAATACTCAAGATAACTCCTTAAAACAACTTGCGAAAAAGCATATTAATGTTATTAAAAAAATTGCAAGATGAAAAAAGAATATTTTTTATTATTTTTAATCAGTATATTCAGTTGCGTTACTCCAAGAGGTACATTTTATAAAGGTTTTGATCCACAGAAATTAAGTGTTATTGCAGTTGGAGATTTTAAACCTTATGGGAAAGAAAGTTCAAGTGGAGAGATGATAAAAAATCTTGTGATTGAACATCTTTTAAAAAGAGGTTATACTGTTAAAGAAAAGGATTCAGCAGATGTAGAGTATATTTTAGTAGGAAGTGTAACAAAATTTTTACCGGAGAAAAAATATCTTGTTTATATGGGGACAGATAAACAACAGGTTATGTTAAGCGGTCCTTTAACAGAGATTAGTGGAAGCTATGTATATAATATTGGTTCTGCTTTTGGTGTGCCCAATAGTGATGTTGTAGCGACAAATTCCACTGTTGGTGTTTCTGCAAGGTTAATAGAAAAATCTACAGGGAATGTAGTTTGGACAAGTTCTTTTGTCTATGAAGCATTGACTGTAGAAACTGCTGCTGATGTTGTGGTTAATTATCTTATAACAGCTTTAACTGGTAAAAAAGCTAAATAAAAATTTCAAACATGGTAAAAATATATGAATTTACAATATAACAAAAATTATATAGCGTCTCTAATTGATCATACTCTGTTAAAACCAACAGCAACAAAACAGGATATAGTGAAACTTTGTGAAGAAGCAAAAAAATATGGTTTCTTTGCTGTATGTGTAAACCCTATGTATGTAAGTTTTTGTAAAAGTTTACTTAGAGATACAAGTGTTAAAGTTTGTACTGTTATTGGTTTTCCTTTAGGCGCAACTACTACCGCTGTTAAAGTTTTTGAGTCTAAGGAAGCTATAGATAATGGTGCTGATGAAATAGATATGGTGATAAATGTTAGTGCTTTAAGATCTAAAGATTATAATTATGTTCTTGAAGATATAAGTGCGGTAAGAGAAGTTACAAAAGGAAAAATTTTGAAAGTAATTATAGAGACAGCATATCTTAATGAAGAAGAAAAAATTAAAGCTTGTAAATTAGCAAAAGAAGCAAAGGCAGATTTTGTGAAAACATCTACAGGATTTGCTCCAACCGGAGCTACAGTAGAAGATGTTTCTTTGATGAGAAAAATAGTGGGACCTGATATGGGGGTTAAAGCTTCTGGTGGGATAAGAACAATAGAAGATGTTTTGAAAATGATTAAAGCAGGAGCAAATCGTATAGGTACATCTTCTTCAGTTGAGATTATTAAAGGTAAAGAGGGCAGTTCAAAATATTAAAAATTTTATGATAACAACTTGGGAGTTAAAATTTTATCCATCAGAAAAATATCCTAAAAGGTATACAATGATGATTAGTGGTACTGTAGAAGATGTAAAAGAAATTTGTGATTTTTTAAGGATAGAATTAGAGTTGGAGATATCTCCTGTTTTTCAAATAGCGGGTAGTAACTATAATTGGGGAGTATATTTATATAATTTGACAAACGAGTCTAAAAGTAAAGTTATAGAAAAAATGTTTTCTATATGTAAAGAAGGTTTAGTAGATGAAGAAGTAGAAGACGACATAGAAGGAATTTCAGATTTTAAATCTAAAAGTTTAATTTCAGAAAAAACAAGCACTTCACAATCTTTATCCAGTGGGCTACCATTGAATCCAAAATATACTTTTGAAAATTTTATTGTTGGGAACAATAATAGATTTACTCATGCTGCAGCTCTTGCTGTTGCAGAAAACCCTGGGAAAGCTTATAACCCGTTGTTTATCTATGGAGGGGTTGGTTTAGGGAAGACACATCTTATGCAAGCAATAGGACATTATATAATACAAAAATATCAGAAAAAAGTTATATATACCACTGCGGATAGATTTGTTTCTCAAGTAATAGAAGCGATTCGTATGGGAGAGTTGCAAAAATTTAGAGAGATTTATAGTAGTATAGATGTATTACTTATAGATGATATACAATTTATTGCTGAATCAGAATCTACTCAAGAAGAATTTTTCTATATTTTTGATACCCTACACCAATTAGGAAAACAAATAGTGATAACAAGTGATAGACCACCAAAGATGTTAACTACATTGACAGATAGGCTAAGATCAAGATTTGAGTGGGGACTTATTGCGGATATAAAATCACCTTCTTTAGAAACTCGTGTTGCTATATTGAAGAAAAAAGGTGAGGAAGAAAATATTAATATTGATGACAATATACTCCTTTATATTGCATCAAAATTAAAATCTAATATTAGAGAATTAGAAGGATTTTTGAAAAGAATTTCTGCTTATGCTACATTAATAAATCAACCTATAACTATGTCATTGGTGAAACGGTTAATTGCTGAACTTTTACCAGAAGAAGAACTTTCTGAAGAAGAAAAGGAGATTTTGAAAGAGGAAAAACTGCAGAAAGAGATAAGTTATGCTACAACAGATTATTCACAAAATATGGTTTCTACTACGATTTCTACAAAACCTCAGCCTAAAATCCAAATTTATCCAGGGTTAACACAACCTAAAGTTTCCTCACAACCTGTTTCTCCTTCTTTTGAAATTTTTGGTGAAGCGAAAGAAAAAGGTAGTGTTGAGATGGAATCTAAACCATATCAGAAACAAGAAACACCTGTAGTGGAGAAAACTTCTGATGATGATAAATTCTATAAAGATTATACAGGAGCTGTTAATACAGTTGTAGCAGCATTTTTTTATCCCGAAGGAAATACCGAAAAAATTACTTTAATTAAACAAAAGTTTGCAGATGTGATTAAAAAACACAATTTGAAATATAAAATTATAACATCATTTGAAAAATCCTATCAAATAGAAAATATAAACTATCATATGTTTATAGATGAGTGTAAAGAAAAAAAAGTAAATGTGTGTATAGTATTATCTCCTCCGATTGAAAGTAATGTATCTTCGGAAGAGCTTTATAATAATATTTTGCCTCTAATGGAATCCGCAGAAATAATCTTTGAATATATTCCATGGAGTGAGTTAAATAAAGAATATAGATATCTAAACTTAGCTTTGGATATAGCATTAAATAAATTTAAACTTATATAATAAAGAAGGAGGGCGAGATGAACTACTTCCTAACTGAAGAACAAAAAATGATAATAGAAGTTGCAAGAGAAGTCGCTGAAAGGGTGATAAAGCCTGTAAGAGAACACTATGATGAGACAGAAGAATTTCCGTGGCCTGTTGTTGAAGAGTTAGCAAAAGCTGATTTAATGGGAGTTTATATACCGGAAGAATACGGAGGGACTGGAGGAAAAATTTTGGAATTAGTTTTAGTTGTTGAAGAATTGTCTAAAGTAGACGGAGGGATAGCATTAGCACTTGCTGCTACTGCGTTAGGAACATTACCTATACTTTTATTTGGAAACGAATACCAAAAACAAAAATATTTACCTGATATAGCATCAGGTAAGAAACTTGCTGCTTTTGCATTGACAGAGCCGGAAGCGGGTTCTGATGCTGGTGCTATTCGTACAACTGCAAAGTTGGAAGGAGATCACTATGTTCTAAATGGTACAAAATGTTTTATAACTAATGGAGGAGAAGCAGAGATTTATACGGTTATAGCAATGACTGATAGATCAAAGGGTGCAAGGGGTGCTTCTGCTTTTATTGTAGAAAAAGGGACACCTGGTTTTACCTTTGGTAAAAAAGAAAGAAAGATGGGGATAAGAGCATCTTCTACAAGAGAACTTATTTTTGATAATTGTAAGGTCCCTAAGGAAAATTTGTTAGGCAAAGAAGGGCAAGGTTTTCTTGTTGCAATGAAAACATTTGATATGTCAAGGCCAGGTGTTGCTGCACAAGCTTTAGGTATTGCAGAAGGTGCATTGGAAGATGCAATACAATATGCGAAACAAAGAAAACAATTTGGTCAACCAATAATTTCTTTTCAAGCAATACAACATATGTTAGCAGACATGGCTACACAAATTGAAGCTGCTAAATGTTTGCTTTATCAAGTTGCAAAAACAATAGATGCGGATCCTGAAGGAAGACATACAAAAATCTCTGCTATGTGCAAGTTGTTTTGTTCAGATGTTGCAATGCGTGTCACCATTGATGCTTTACAGATTTTTGGAGGCTATGGATATATGAGAGAATATCCTATGGAAAAACGTGTTAGAGATGCAAAAATTACACAGATTTATGAAGGTACAAATCAGATACAAAGGAATGAAATAGCATTAGCGTTGATAAAAGAAGCGACAAGAAAATGATAAATATACTTTTTATTGGTGATATAATAGGTGAGACAGGTAGAGAATGTATAAAATTTGTTTTTTCTAATAAGATTGATATTTCAAAATATGATTTAATAATTGCAAATGGTGAAAATCTTGCTGGTGGTAAAGGAATAACAAAAAATGTTTTTGAAGAAATATTAAGTTATGGCATTGACATTCTTACCTTAGGGAATCATACTTTCTCAAGAAAAGAAGTTTTAGAAATTATTAATCATCCCCAGATTATTCGTCCTTTGAATTATCCCGAAGGTAATCCTGGAGAGGGATATAGATTTATTAAAACTAAAGATGGAGTAGAAGTTTGTGTGGTAAATCTTTTAGGAAGAGTTTTTACTGTAGAATGCATAGATTGTCCATTTAGAAGTATTGCAAAAGTTTTAGAAGCTATTAAAGAAAGAACGAGTATAGTTATAGTAGATTTCCATGCTGAAGCAACTTCTGAAAAAAATGCTATGGGTTACTTTTTAGATGGCAAAGTATCTGCTGTAGTAGGAACTCATACTCATGTTCCAACTACTGATTATAAAATTTTACCAAATGGAACAGGTTATATTTCTGATGTTGGTATGTGTGGTCCACAAAATTCTGTTATTGGTTTGGAGATAGAAACTGTGTTAAAGAGATTTTTGTTAGGGGTACCACAAAAGTTTAATGTGGCAAGAGGTAAATCTCAGTTTAATGCTGTAGAGATAAAAATTAATGAAATTGATGGAAAGTGTTTGGAAATAAAACAGATTATTTATGAAGACATTGGGAATGAATAACCTTAAAAAAGAAAAGATAATTCTTACAGTTAGTCAACTGAGTGATATTTTAAAAGGGCTTGTTGAAGAGGCATTTTATGAAGTGTGGGTTGAAGGAGAGATTTCAAATTTAAAAACTTATTCTTCAGGACATGTTTATTTTTTATTAAAAGATGAAAAAGCTCAAATTAAAGGAATAATTTTCCGAGAAACAACAAAAAAATTTAAGTTTAAATTAGAAAATGGGTTGAAAGTTATATGTTATGGAAGGATAGAATATTATTCTCCTAGGGGAGAAGTTAATTTAATTGTTTATGATATAACACCAAAAGGTATAGGTGAACTACAACTTGCATTTGAACAGCTTAAGAAAAAACTTGAACAAGAGGGTTTGTTTGACCCGAAAAGAAAAAGACCAATCCCTTTGTTACCACAAAGAATAGGTGTTGTTACATCACCAGACGGTGCAGCAATAAGAGATATTTTAACTGTTATAAGAAGAAGATTTGCGAATGTAGAAGTTATTTTATATCCTGTAAAAGTTCAAGGTGAAGGTGCAAAAGAAGAAATAGCAGAAGGGATAAGATTTTTAAATGAACATTTTCCGTATTTAGATGTATTGCTTATAGGTCGTGGTGGTGGTAGTATAGAAGATTTGTGGGCATTTAATGAAGAAATTGTCGCAAGAGCAATTTTTGCATCCAAAATACCAACTATCTCTTGTGTAGGTCATGAGATTGATTATACTATAGCAGATTTTGTTGCTGACTTGAGAGCACCAACTCCATCAGCTGCTGCAGAGATTGTAGTAAAAAGTAAGGAAGAACTTATTCATAGAATAGAAAGTTTAAGAATAAGATTGTTACAACATGTAAAACAAACATTTAGGTTGTATTATCATAGGTTCCAAAAATTAACTACTTCTCGTGTTTTGAACACCCCACAAATTTTTTATGAGGACAAAATTCAAAAAGTTTTAGATTTTGAAAGTAAGATTTTAGTTTCTGTTAAACATTATATTGAAATAAACTGGCACAGATTGAATCTTTTGAAAGAAAAACTATATCTTTTATCACCTGAAAATATTTTATCCCGTGGTTATGCAATAATCTGGCATAATAATAAGATTTTAAAAGACACAAAAAAAGTAAAAAAGGATGACGAGTTAAAAGTTAGAGTTTACAAAGGTGAATTCACAGCAAAGGTAAAAGATATAATAAGTTAGTATTTATCACTAATCCTAAACAGGAGACAAGATTATGAAATGTCAAAATTGTGGTTATGTAAACAAACAAGAAACTAAATTTTGTAAAAAATGTGGTTCACAGTTAATAGTGGAACCACTATGGAGACCTTCTTTGATATGGCATCTGAAAGTTTTAGCGATAATATATATAATCCTAATCTGTTTATTCTTTTTATTAAATCATCTATTTAAATCCTATATAAGACAACTGCCTAAGGAAATCACACCATGGGTACAAAAAAAATAGATGTTAAAGATAAAGAAATCTTAGATTTTGCTAAAAATGTTATAAAAACAGAAGCAAAACAGGCTTTGTTTCAAATAAAAAATTTGGATAAAAATTTTGTTTCCGCGGTAAAACTTTTATGTGATCTTGAAGGTAAGGTTGTGGTTTTAGGTATAGGCAAATCAGGATTAATAGGTAGAAAAATTGCTGCAACCCTTTCTTCCTTAGGAATTCCTTCCGTATTTCTACATCCTGTGGAACTACTTCATGGAGATTTAGGGTTAATAAGACAAAATGACATTGTTTTGGCATTGTCTTATTCTGGAGAGACAGAAGAGATTAAAAAAGTCCTTCCTTTTATTAAAAACTTTGGTATAAAAATAATTTCTTTTACTGGGAAAAAATCTTCTAAATTAGCAAAGTACTCTGATATTGTTATAAATACAAAAGTTTTAAAAGAAGCATGTCCATATAACATTGTACCCACTTCTTCAACAACAGCTATGTTAGTTGTAGGTGATGCTTTAGGAATTACTGTTGCAAAATTGAAAGGATTTAAGAAAGAAGATTTTGCTAAATACCATCCTTCAGGTTCCTTAGGTAAACAACTAACATTAAAAGTGAAAGATATAATGAGGACAGGTAAAATGGTACCTAAGGTTTTTGCTGATACAAAGGTTAAAGATGCATTATTTGCTATGACTTCTACTAAATTGGGCGCCACAACTGTAATTGACAAAAATGGAAGATTAATAGGTTATTTTACAGACGGCGATTTAAGGCGTAGCTTTCAGAAAAATTCTGATATTTTGCAAGAAAAAATTTCTAAGGTTATGACTAAAAATCCCAAATATATTTATCCAGATGAACTTGTAGTTGTAGCAAAAGAAATGATGGAGAAATTTAATTGTGATAACCTACCTGTTGTTGACAAGAATAAAAGAGTTGTAGGTATAATAGATGAAAGGGATATTTTACAAGAAGGATTATGAAACAGATTAATTTAATGAATAAATTGAAAGATATTAAATTGCTCCTTATGGATGTGGATGGTGTTTTAACAAAAGGTGAGATGATTGTCTTAGATGATGAAAGAAATATTGAGATTAAAATTTGGAATATAAAAGATAGGTTTGCTTATACTATGCTTAAAAAAGCAAATTTAGATGTAAAAATTGGATGGATAAGTGGTCGTGGATGCAAAGAGTTAGAAGTAAGGGCTAAGGAGTTAAAATTGGATTTTTTTTATCAATGGGTAAAAGATAAACTAAAAGTTTACAACGAGATTTTATTAAATGGTGGATTCAAAAATGAGGATGTGTTATATATAGGAGATGACTGGCTTGATATACCGATATTAAAGCGTGCAAAGGTAAGTATATGTCCTAAGGATGCTGTAAAAGAAGTCAAAAAATATGTTGACTATATTAGTAAATATAAAGGTGGAGAAGGTGTTTTTCGTGAGGTAGTAGAACTTTTGCTTAAAGCAAAATGTAAGTTTAAAGAAGTTCTATCATTTTATGATATATAGATGTGAAAAAAATACGCGACAAGTTGATTTTTTTTATTGTATATATTTTTTATATAGTATTTTCTCGTACTCCGTGGAAAGTTAATATTTTTATTGGTTCATTTTTAGGAAGGTTGTTTTTTTGTTTTGATTTTAAGTATAAATATCTTGCATTTAAAAATTTAAAATTAATCTTTCCTGAATACAATTATAAAAAAATTATAAATGTTGCTAAAGATTGTTATTCTAACTTGGGAAAAAATTTGTTTGAATTTTTTTTATTCCCAAGGATAAAATATTTTTTGGGAAAAATAGTTGATTTTTCTCAAAAAGATTTTGAAATTTTAAAATCTTATTTGAATCAAAAAAAAGGTGTTGTAATATTTTCTGCACATTTTGGCAATTGGGAACTATTAGGTGCAACATTAGCTTTGAATAACTTACCTTTAGCAGTTGTAGTTAGAAGTGTTTACATAAAAAGACTAAATTTTTTAGTAGAAAAATTGCGCAGCAGTGTAGGAGAGTTAGTTATTGGAAGAGCAGAAGAGGAATCTCTTAAAAAATTGTTATTTGCATTAAAAAAAGGTTATATTATTGGTGTCTTAATAGATCAAAATATAAAAAATGTTAAAAATGTAAATATAAAATTTTTGGGCAAAGAAGCTTCCACACCCATAAGTTTTGTAGAAATGGTTATAAAGTATAACATTCCTTCAGTTATAGGTCTGATTTATAGGTTGAAGAATAATAAACACAAGGTAGTTATTTTTCCTATTGAAGAAAAATTTTATAAAGATAAAATGGAATTTTTAAAATTTGTTAATGATAAAATTTCGGAGTATATAAATAAGTATCCTAAACAATGGGTTTGGATGCATGATAGATGGGGTATTAGTTAATAGTTAATAGTCAATAGTTCATAGTTCATAGTTGATAGTTAATAGTTAATAGTAGTTAGTAGAAAGTATGAAGGTGTTAGGGATTTGTAGGGCAAGGCTTCAGCCTTGCGTAGCAAAATATAAAAACCTATAACCCCAAAACCCATAACCTCATATGAATAAAATTAAGAAAGCTGAAATACTTATACTTTTTGTTTCTTTTTGTTTTTCATTATTTAGTTGTAATAAGTTCATTTTTTTGAGTTCAAAAAATAAAATTTTGCAGAAAGAAGTTTTACCTCAGATTAAAAATTTTCAAATCATTAAGACAAAAAACGGATTTAAATTATGGGAGATGATAGGAGAAGATGCTGTTTTAAACGATAAAAGTGAATCAATAAGTATCTCTTTTGGTGTTGTTAAAATTTATGACAACCAAAAATGTGTTGCAACTGCTAAGTTTCAAGATGCATTGTTAGATGTAAAAAGTGGTGATATAATTTTTAATGGCGAAAATGTTATACATACAGTTGAAAATGAAAAAATAATTACATATGATATGAAATATATATCAAAAGAAAACAAAATTTTTTCAGATAAAAGAATAAGGATTTATAAAGACCAAAATATAATTGAAGGGATAGGTTTTGAAACTACAGATGGGTTTAAAAATATCAAAATATTCAAAAATGTTATTACACCTGGATAAAAAAATTTTTTTGCTCTTATTATTATTTAACAATTTTGTTCTTTGTGGACAAAAACCCATAAAAAAAATAACTGCTGATCTTACAGAGTTTGACAGAATTAAGAGTAATATAAGATTTTATGGCAATGTAAAAGTTGAAATTGATAATGGTTATGTTTTGTGTAACAAAGCAGAATATGTAGAGAAAGAAGAAAAAGTATTTTTTGATTCTAATGTATATTTTGTTGGTATTTCAACAAAGGACAACTTAAAAATAGATATAAAATCACAATTTGGTTTTTGGGATGCCAAGAATAAGATTTTGAAGTTCGGAAAAGATGTGGTTGCGATGTGTAAAAGTTTATATAATAACGGCGATTTAATGAAAGAAGTTACAATTACTTCAAATATTCTTCTTTTTGATTATTTCAATCAAACGATATCTTGTAAAGATAATGTTGAAATATTTTCTCAAGATACCAAAATTTTATGTTCTACTGCAAAGTATTTTTATAATGAGGGAACAATTTTTATAAATGATGAAGAAACAACTGATAAAATGAGATTTTTATCTTTAAAAGAAAATCTTAAATTAAAATCTTGTGAATCAAAGAAAGCGGTTTTAAATTTAAAAGAAAGCAAGATAATCTTAAGTGGAAGTATAGAGGCAATATTTTATCAATGAGTATTAATGCAGAAAATGTTAAAAAATATTATGGAAACAAGTTGGTACTTGATAATGTGTCTATAGAAGTTAATCCTGGTGAGATAGTTGGACTTCTTGGGCCTAATGGTGCTGGTAAAACTACGATGTTTTATTCTATAATGGGGATTGTAAAGATTAATTCTGGTAAAATTTTTATTGATAATGAAGATGTGACAGAATATCCAATATACTATCGTGCAAGAAAAGGTATAGGTTATCTTTCTCAAGAGCCTTCTATATTTAGGAAACTCAATGTTGAAGAAAATCTTTTTTCTGCTATAGAAATTTTTTATAATAACAAACAAGATGCTCAAAAAATTTTAGAACAACTAATTGAAGAATTTCATTTGCAGGATGTAAGAAAGCAAAAAGCTTATACTCTTTCAGGTGGAGAAAAGAGGAGATGTGAAATAGCGAGGGTTTTAGTATCTAATCCTAAATATTTGTTATTAGATGAACCTTTTGTTGGTGTGGACCCAAAAACAATAGAAGAACTTCAAAGTTTGATTGTTAATCTTAAAAATAAAGGTATAGGAATTTTGTTAACAGACCACAATGTTAGAGAGACTCTTGAGATAGTAGATAGAGCATATATAATTTACAATGGAGAAGTACTTATTCATGGAGACGCAGACAAACTTATAAATGATGAAAAAGCAAGAAAAGTTTATCTTGGAGAAAGGTTTAGAATGTAGACTAATTTTAGAAGGAAGGAGAAATTTATGAAAGAAGTACTAAGGATCACTGGGAAAAATTTTGAAGTTGATACTAGCATTGAAGAATATATAGAGAAGAAATTGACAAAAATTGAAAAATATACTAAAAATATAACTTCTTTACAGATAATCCTACAGAAAACAAAATACATCTATAATACAGAGATTTTGTCACATATGTCTAATGGTAAAATAGTTAAAATCATAATGGAAGACAAAGATTTGTTTGCTTGTATAGAAAAAGGTATTGATAAACTAAAAGATATGTTATTGAAATACAAGGAAAAGAATGTTGATAAAAAAAGAGAAAAAAAGGGTAAAAAAGAGTATAATCTAGAAGATTTAAGTTTTTCTTTTGAAAAAAAATTAATTGATATAAAACAAATGAGTGAAAAGGAAGCAGTTGAAGAGTTTTTGAAAAATAAAAATGATATTTTTATATTTTTTAATAAAGATACAAAAAAAATTTCTTTAATAAGAAATTTGGGAGATAAATTTGAAATCATAGAACCTAAATTTAGTTCATAGTTCATAGTTAATAGTTAATGGTAGCCGCAGGCTTCAGCCTGCGCAGAATAATAGTAGGAAAGTAGAAAGTAGAAAGGTGTTAGGGATTTGTAGGGCACGGCTTTAGCCGTGCAAATATAGGTTTAATTCAATGTATTCAGTGGCTTCAGTGACAAAATTTATAGAATAAAATTTTCAAAAGAACTACTAAGAAAGGAGAAAGATATGAAAATAACTAGTTTTTTAGATAGCAAATCTATAGTTTTGCCATTAAAAAGCAAAGATAAGAAATCAATAATAAAGGAGTTAATAGAAGTATTAGCTCAAAATCAAAAAGTTAAAGATAAAGAAGAAGCATTTAGAAGTGTGATGGAAAGAGAAAAGTTGGGTTCAACCGGTGTTGGTTCTAATATTGCAATCCCTCATGGTAGAACATCAGCAGTTGATAAACTTGTTGGTGCATTGGGAATTTCTAAAGAAGGTGTAGATTTTGAATCTTTGGACGGAGATCCAGTGTATTTTGTATTTTTGATTTTGTCTCCTTTAGAAGCTACTGGAGATTATTTAAGAGCGATTTCAAGGGTGTCCAGATTTTTTAAAGATAGATTTTTTAGAGAAGCATTAAAAAATGCGTCTTCTGCTGAAGAGGTGATGAAAATTATAAAGCAAGAAGATAGTTTTTAAAAATGGCAAATAAAAAATTAGTTATAATTTCTGGTTTATCAGGAGCAGGGAAAAGCCAAGTATTAAATATTCTTGAAGATAACGAATATTTTTGTGTTGACAATCTGCCTGTAAAGTTACTTGATAAGTTTATAACCTTAGTCAGACATACAAAAAGAGATAAGTTTGCGATTAGCATAGATGTTCGTTCTGTAGAAAATGTTGATGAATTATCAAAGGTATATGAGAAGTATTTTTTAAAAAAAGAAACCAGTATAGAGATTATTAAAGTTTTTCTTGAAGCAAGTGTAAATGTTTTAATTGACCGCTTTTCTGAAACTCGTAGAAAACATCCCTTAGGTGGAAAACTCATTTCTGCTATTCAAAAAGAACAGAAAATCTTAAATAAAATAAAAAAAATTTCAGATATAGTAATAGATACTTCAAATTTAAACCTCTCCGAGTTAAAAAATAAGGTCTTAGGATTATTGGAGAAAAAATTTTACGGAGAATTAAATATAAATATCATCTCTTTTGGATACAAATTTGGATTACCATTAAATGCTGATTTAGTTTTTGATACACGCTTTTTACCAAATCCTAACTATGTAGATAGTTTAAAAGATCTTACAGGCAAAAGTAAAAAAGTCCAACAATATTTGTTGAAGTTTGATTTAACTAAAAAATTTTTAAATTTTTTAGAAGATTTTGTTAGTTTTTTAATTCCACAAGTGATTAAAGAAGGTAAAAACTATTTTACTATATGTTTTGGTTGTACAGGGGGACAACACAGATCTGTTGCTTTAGCAGAAATGATTTATAAATTTCTTGTTAATTTAAAAAGAAAAAACAAGTATAATTATAAAGTGTTTATATCTCATAGAGATATATAAATTTAGGTTATGGGTGGTAGGTTTTGGGTTATGGGATGATAAGTTGTAGGTTATGGGTTTTTGGTTTTTGAAGATTAAATATTGAGTATGAAGTAGAGATTTATGAAAAGAAAAAGAATTGTAGCTATAGGTGGTGGAACAGGACTTTCTACTTTGTTAAGAGGGTTAAAGAAATATGCAGATATAGTAAATATTACTGCTGTTGTTACAATGATGGATGACGGAGGTAGTTCTGGAAGATTAAAAGAAGAATTTGGAAGTTTACCTCCGGGAGATATTAGAAACTGTATTTTAGCGTTAACTGATAAAGAAGATATATTAACTAAGATCTTTAACTATAGATTTCCTATTACTAAAAAAAAGCCTTATGTAGGAGGTCATTCCTTAGGAAATTTATTAATGTTAGCTTTGGCAGATATTTATGGAGGTTTTGAAAAAGCTATTAAAAAAATTTCTGAAATATTGTCCATAAAAGGTAAAGTTTTACCAATAACTCTTCAACAGGCACAGTTGGTTGCAGTTTTAGAAGATGGAAGAAAATCTTTTGGTGAGAGCAAAATTTCAAAATCTCAAAAACCAATAAAAAAATTGATGTTAAAACCATCTAAGGTTTTACACTATCCAGAAGTTATTGATGAACTTTGGAAAGCTAATATGATAATTGTTGGTCCTGGGTCGCTATTCACTTCAATCCTTCCTAATCTTATAATAGAAGATGTTTGTGATGTTATATCTAAATCTTCTGCAAAGAAAGTTTATATCTGTAATATAATGACACAACCAGGTGAAACAGATGACTACACTGTTGCTGATCATCTCAGAAAAATTTATGAACATTGCAAAAATAAATTTATATTTGATTATATAATAGTAAATTCCGGAAAAATTCCTAAAAAGATTTTAAAAAATTATGCTTTAGAAAATTCTTACCCCGTTAAAATAGATGATATTGATGTATTAAAAAGTTTAGCTAAAAATGTAATAAAAGGTTCGTTTGTTAAACTAGATAAAAGTGAATTTATAAGGCATGATCCTGAGAAATTAGCAAAAGTAATATTAAAGATTTTATGAATATAGGTATAATTATTATTACCCATGGACAACTAGCAGAAGCTCTCAAAAATGTATTATTTTCTATTGTTGGAGATAAAGAAAAAGTAGTTGCTTTATCGGTAAGTTCAGAATGTGGTTTGAATTTATTGTGTGATGGATTGGAACGATTGGTTAATGAATTACAAACTGAGTATGTTTTAGTTTTTACTGATCTTTTAGGCGGGACTCCATGCAATATAGCTTTAAGAAGTTGTAAAAAAATAAAAAATATGTATATAATTAGTGGTGTTAATCTATATATGGTAATTACAGCGGTTAATTTGAGACAACAACAGGAAATAGGAGATATTAATATGTATATTGAAAAAATTATTGAAGAGGGCAGAAGAAATATAGTTAATGTCAATGAGTTCTTTAATAAAAAATTAAATAAATTATGAACTATATAATAAGAGTAGATGACAGATTAATTCATGGTCAAGTTGTAGAAGGTTGGATTAAACCTTTAAAAATTGAGAGTATAGTTATATGTTCAGATGTAGTATGCAATGATCCTGTTGAAAGGACATTATTTGAGGTTTCAACTCCTAAATATATAAAGTTGGAGTTTAGTAGTATTGTAACTACAGCACAAAAGATTGTTACTAAAGAATATGAGAAAGTTAATACTTTAATACTTATAGCTTCCTTAGAAGATTTGTTGAGACTAGTTTTAGAGGTGAAAAAAATAATGCCGGATTATATTTTTAACCCTGTGAATATTGGTGGGATTCGCTTTTGTGAGGGAAGAAAACAGATATATAAGGCACTATGTTTGAACGAAAGAGATATAGATTTAATAAAAGAACTGAATAGACAAAATGTCATACTTGAATATTATATTTTTCCTATGGATCCAAAAATTGTTTTAAATAATTTAATTGAAAGTCTTGAAAAAGAAATTCAATTGTAAAAGTCTATGAGTAAGATATATTTTCTTTTAGGCATACACAATCATCAACCGGTAGGGAACTTTGAGAGTGTTATGGAAGAAGCTTATAATAAAGCATATAAACCATTTTTAGATGTGATGTTTAATTATCCACAAATCAAATTTTCTATACATTGCTCTGGAATATTATGGGATTATTTTTTGAAGAAACATCAGGAATATATTGAATTGTTAAAAGAGATGGTAAAAAGAAAACAAGTAGAAATAATCTCTGGTGGATATTATGAACCAATTTTATCTTCTATACCACAAAGGGATCGTATTGGACAAATAAAAATGATGAATGATTTTATCTCTGAAACTTTTGGAATGGAACCACAAGGGTTATGGCTTACAGAACGTGTATGGGAACAGAGTGTTGTGAAAGATATTGTAGATGCTAAAATAAAATACACACTTGCTGATGATTATATCTTTTATTCTGCTGGAATAAATAGACTAGAAAACTCAGAGTTAACAGATTATTATGTTACAGACGAAGAAGGTAGGATATTATATGTATTTCCTATTTCGCAGACATTGAGGTATTACATACCATTTAAGATGGTAAATGAAGTGATTGATTTATTCTCTAAGTTTTCCAAAGGTCATCCTTTAGAAATAATTTCTTTAACTATGGGAGATGATGGAGAAAAATTCGGACTTTGGCCAAAGACACATCAGCATGTTTATAAGAATGGTTGGCTTAAAGAGTTTTTGGAAAAGATTTTGGAAAATAAAGATTGGTTAAAGACAGCAACATTTTCAGAATATTTATCAATAAAACCACCTACACAAAGGATATACTTACCTACAGCTTCTTATTTTGAAATGGGAGAGTGGTGTTTACCTACCTCAACGCAAGAGATTTTTGAAAAACTGATAAAAATGGCTGATTCGATACCGTATAAAGAAGTTGTATCTCAATTTATTCGTGGTGGATATTGGAAGAATTTTTTTATGAAATATCCTGAATCAAATAATATGCATAAAAAAATGCTCTATGTTTCTGAAAAATTTGACAAAAGCGAGCTAAAAGATAAACTTAAAAACACATTTTATAAATCACAGTGTAATTGTGCTTATTGGCATGGTGTTTTTGGAGGTCTATATTTGCCTCATTTAAGAGAAGCAGTATATGAAAATCTTATAGAAGTTGAAAAACAGATTTTTAAAAATGGAATAGAAATTTTTGATTTTGACAAAGATGGAAAAGATGAAGTTGTGGTTGAGTCAAAAGATTTTGGTGTTTTTGTAAAACCATCTTATGGAGGAAGTATTTTTGAAATTGATTTGAAAAAATATAATAAAAATTTATTGAATGTTCTTACAAGAAGAAAAGAAGCATATCATAATAGATTAATAGAATTTGAAAAAAATAATTCAAAACTTGAACTTGATAAAGTAAAGACAATTCACGATTTAGTTTTGGTTAAAGAACATGGATTAAGCAAAAAGTTGTACTATGATTGGTATATAAGATATAGCTTTTTAGACCATTTTTTACACCCAAATACAAAGTTTGAGGATTTTTATAAATGTCAGTTTGGAGAACAAGGGAATTTTACCATAGAGAGTTATGATATAGAAGAGATTGATAAAAAAAATCTTTCTATAATATTGTCTCGCAAAGGTAGTGTTTGGATTGATGAGAAAGAACATAGTTTATTGGTTAAGAAAAAATATGTAGTAGATGATGAAAATAAAGAAATAATATGTGAATATCACATAGAGAATTTGTCTAATACAAAACTTAATTTGTGGTTTTTAACTGAACTTAATTTAATGTTGTTTTCAATATCTTCTGATTTATTTGGTGAAAAAATCTCAGATAGTTTTGTTGTAGAAGAAGGCTATAAAGGATTTAAATTAAGTATTTTCTGGTCACCTAAGACATTGCTTTGGTGTTTCCCTATAGAAACAATTTCTCTATCTGAAGGTGGTTTTGAAAGAACATACCAAGGTATATGTGTTGCACCGAATTTTAAATTTTCTTTAAAACCTAAGGAAAGTTATAATATAAATTTAAAGTTGAAGGTAGAATAATATGATTTTAAGTTTAAATTTTTTATTTATAGCATTAATCAGTGGAATAATTCATTTAGATACACTTGTTTTTGGACAATTTATGATTTCAAGACCTATCGTTTGCGGCCCTATAATAGGATACTTATTAGGTTCAGTAAATGAAGGAATTTTGCTTGGTGCTATATTAGAACTTCTGTATATTTCAATTATACCGGTGGGAATTAAAATACCTCCAGATTCTACTGCTGCAACAATATTTTCAATTGTATGTAGTAAATTAACAGGTTGTTTATCATTGGGTGTGTTTTTAGGAATTTTTGTAGGATGGGTGTATAAATATGTTGACATTTTTTTGAGGAGTGCTAACTCAATAGTGCTAAGTTGGGTAGATAGTGCAAAACCAGATTTAGTAGAAAGAAGAATAAATTTATTGGTAATATATGGTATAGTATCATCCTATTTAAAAACAGCTCTATTTTATCTATTGTTTTTCCCTATAATAGGTTTTTTTGGTATAACAATTTGTAAATTCTTTACTAAATCAAATTTGGTATTTAACAGTTTAGTTTACGTTTTGCCAGCAATAGGTGTAGGTATAGGTTTATATCATTTTACAGAGAAATAGTTATGAATCTTATTTTTATTAATACATTTTTTAGATCATTTTTTTTAGAATGTTTGTGGAATTATGAAAGGATGCAAAATGTTGGTTTTGCTTTTACTATAATTCCTTTTCTTAAACATTTGTATAAGGACAGATTGAAACTTGCTGAAAGGATTAAAGCACATTTTGGATTTTTTAATACACATCCATATCTTGCAAGTTTTTTGATAGGTATGGTTATGAAAAAAGAAGAAGAATATTCCAAGGGACTCATAGATTCTCAAGAAGTGATGAAGATAAAAACAATACTTGGCGGACCAATAGCTGCTATAGGTGATAGACTTATATGGTCAACTTGGAGAGTTTTTTGTGAGATGTTGGTGATATCTTTTCTTTTTTTATTTGGTAAAGATTTTTATTTAAAAGCAAACGTTTTCTTTGTAGTTTTATTTTTTTTACTATTTTACAATCTGATAGGACATTTACCGTTTAGATTTTTTGGTATATATTTTGGCTATAATTATAGTAATGAGTTTATTCAGAAATTAGCAAAATTTGAGCTACAAAAAACAGTAGATATATTAAGAAGTATCGGTACAGTAATTTTACTATTTAGTTCTTTCATATATAGTGCTTCTTTAGGACAGAATAAGTTAGTATTTATTTTTTGGTTAAATGTATTATTGAGTATGTTGTTGAGCAAAAGGTATGCTGAGATTATAGTTTTTTATATTGTTATAGTATTAAATTTTTTACTTTTTGTTATCCTCAGATGATAGAGAAAGAGTTTGTTATTAAAAATTCTTTAGGGCTACATACAAAACCAGCTAATGAATTTGTTAAAAGAATATCAAAGTATAAATCTTCTGTAAAGATTTTTAAAGATGACGAAGTAGCCGATGGAAAGAGTATACTTGAGATATTAATTTTAGCTGTGAGTTGTGGAGAAAAAATTAAAGTAGTTGTAGATGGAGAAGATGAAGAAGAGGTAATGAAAGTTATAGAGGATTTAGTAGAGAATAAGTTTTATACAGAACAAGTATGAAAAAACAAAAAATTTTAAAAGGAATACCTGCTTGTGATGGAATTGGTATAGGAAAAGTATTTTTGTTGGAAAGAGAGGAAGATTTGGTTATACCTGTAAGAAAGATCCATAAAGATAATGTTAAAAAAGAACTTTTGCGGTATAAAGAAGCGTTAGATAATACAAAAAAAGAACTAATAAGTACAAAAGAAAGAATTCTTAAAGTTTTAGGAAAACAACATATAGCTTTGGTAGAAGCATATGTTGCAATTTTAGAAGACAGACTTCTTACACGAGATTTATTGAGGATGATAGAAGAAGAACTTTTGTCTGCAGAATATGCATTAAGTATTGCTTTAAATCGTGTAATCCAATCTTTTGAAAAAGTTGAAGATGAATATTTCCGTGGTAGAGTGACGGACATTAGAGATGTGGGAAGAAAACTATTAAGAAATTTACTTGGTAAAGAAAGAAAAGATTTATCTAAGGTTACAAAAAATGACATTGTTATTGCACATACATTGAGTCCACATGATATAATAATTCTCAAAGAACAACAATGCCCTGGTTTTGCAGTAGATGTTGGGACAAAAACATCTCACATAGCATTAGCAGCACAGGGGTTGGAAATACCTGCAGTTGTGGGACTTAAAAATATAACATCTGAGGATATTCAGGATGGAGATGATGTGATAGTAGATGGTTTTAATGGTTTAGTTATATTAAATCCAGAAATTGATATTTTAGAAAAGTATAAACAAAAAAGTGAGCAAATATTAAGAGAAAAAGAATTTTTGATAAGATTAAAAAATCTACCACCGGAAACACAAGATGGGCGAAGAATCTCCTTAGTTTGTAATATAGATTCTCATAGAGAGGTAGAGGAAGTTTTAAATTCTTCAGCTGAAGGTGTTGGACTATTTAGAACAGAATATCAATATATAGATAAAAAAGAAGTGCCAACTGAAAAAGAATTATATGAAGTATATAATTTTGTTGCAGAGAAGCTTTATCCTTATCCTGTAGTTATTAGAACATTTGACCTTGGTGCTGATAAACTCTCTCAGTTAGGTTTGGAAGGAGTAATCCCAGAAGTTTATCCAACTTTAGGCCTAAGAGGTGTGAGATTAGCACTTAAGTACAAGAATTTATTTAAAACACAAATAAGAGCAATTTTGAGAGCTTCTCATAGAGGAAATGTTAAAATTATGTTTCCTATGATCTCTGAGATAAAAGAAATTATAGAGATTAGAAGGTTGATTGAAGAAGTAAAATCTGAACTTAAAAATGAAAAAGTTAAATTTGACAAAAATATTCAAATAGGTGCTATGATAGAAACACCTTCTGCTGCATTAATCGTTGACCTTATTGTTGAACATGTGGATTTTGTTTCCTTAGGTACTAACGATTTGATACAGTATACTCTTGCTGTTGATAGATTTAATGAAAATGTTGCAGAACTTTATGATCCTTTGCATTTATCTATTTTAAGATTAATAAAAAATGTTGTGGATTTTGCTCACAAAAAAAATAAATTAGTTTCTATTTGTGGTGAAATGGCTAGTGATACTTTGTTTACTAAACTTTTGATTGGTTTAGGAGTAGATGAGTTAAGTGTTCCGCCTTCAGCGGTATTAAAAATTAAAAGGATTATAAGAGATATAAACTACTCTGAAGCAAAAGAAAAGACATCGGATATTTTATCTTCTAAAAATAAAGAAGAAATTCTAAAACACCTTAAAGAAGAAAAATAAATTTTTACTTTCCTAAATATGAAAAACATAAGACACTTTTGTATTATAGCACATATTGACCATGGAAAATCCACACTTGCAGATAGGTTGTTAGAACTAACTAACACTATTCCTAAAAGGTTAATGCAAGAACAGATATTAGATAGTATGGAGTTGGAAAGGGAAAGAGGTATAACAATCAGATCCAAGACAATTAGAATGGAGTATTCTTATAATAACGAAAACTATGTCCTTAATCTTATTGACACTCCAGGACATGTAGATTTTACTTATGAGGTTTTAAGAATTATCAATGCTTGTGAAGGAGCTTTGTTAGTGGTTGATGCTACTCAAGGTGTAGAAGCACAAACATTAGCAAATGCTACTTTGGCACAACGTGCTGGGCTAGTAATTATTCCTATTATAAATAAAATAGATCTTCAAAATGCTAATATAGAGATGACAAAAAAACAAATAAAAGATTTTCTAAATATTCAATTAGAACCTTTACTTGTAAGCGCAAAGACAGGTCAAGGAGTAGAGAATGTTTTAAACAGTATAATTTCTTTGATACCTCCACCAAAAGTAAATTATGATATTACTGACTTAAGTTGTTTAGTTTTTGATGCTTTTTACGATCCATTCAGATATGTTGTTATGTATGTTAAAGTATTAAGTGGTAAGGTTAGAAAAGGATCTACATTTAGATTTTTATCCCAGGAAAATGGAAAGATTTATGGTGTTGAGAGTTTAGGATATATTAAACTCAACCTAACACCAACAGAAGAACTTGTAGCCGGAGAAGTTGGTTATATTGTTGCTGGGATTAAAGATATACACACAATAAAAATTGGAGATGTTATAGTTGCTCCTAATATAGATACTTCTAAAATAAAAAAGTCGCAGATAAAAGAGGTAAAACCGTATGTTTTTGCAAGTATATATCCTTTAAATCCAAAAGATTATGAAGAACTAAAATTTGCGCTACAGAAATTACATTTGACAGATTATTCTTTGTCTTTTAAACCTGTTTCTTCTAAAGTTTTAGGCGGAGGTTTCCACTGTGGATTTTTAGGTTCACTACATATGGATATTGTTAAAGAAAGATTAGAAAGAGAATATAATTTGGACATAATACTAACATTACCTAATGTAGAATACAAAGTTATAACAAAGGATAAAAAAGAAATTATAGTAACAACACCAACAGATTTTCCTGATTATGCAGATGTATTGGAAGTTTATGAACCAATTACAAAGACAACAGTAATCACACCATTAGAGTTTTTAAACAATGTTATTGAGACATGCAAACTTTTTAGAGCAGAAGTTTTAGAACAAAATTTTGTAGATGAAAATAGAGTAATAGTTACATTTGAAATACCTTTAGCAGAAATAATTGTAAACTTTTTTGATACTATAAAATCTGTATCTAAGGGTTATGCTTCGTTTGATTATGAACAGATTGGTTTTAAAAAAGCAGATTTAGTAAAATTAGAGGTTTTAGTAAATAACGAGATTGTAGATTCTTTCTGTTATATTACACATAAAGATAAAGCATATAACACAGCAGTAAAAATTTTAGAAAAACTTAAAAAAACTATACCACGGCATTTATTTACAATTCCCTTGCAGGTTAAATCACAAGGTAGGATTATTGCAAGAGAGGATATTCCAGCATTAAAGAAAGATGTTTTAGCTAAATGTTATGGTGGAGATGTTACAAGGAAAAGAAAGTTATTAGAGAAACAAAAAGAAGGTAAAAAAAGAATGAAACAAATTGGTTCAGTTGAAATTCCTAAGGAGACATTTATTGAGCTTTTAAAATTATAATTTCTACTTTAGTCTGACGCGAAGTCTTCCCGTACTCACGGAATGTGAGTGCGGGAGTGAGTTTTCAAGATGATTTTAAATATATGAAAAAAAGAACTGAACAGACAATTTTTGTATGTAAAGAATGTGGATATGAAAGTGTAAAGTGGTTAGGGAAATGTCCAGAATGTGGAAGTTGGAATAGTTTTGTTGAATTTAAGCAGGCAAAAATAGAAATGGGTAGAAAAATATCTGATTTTCAGTCAGAAGTAAAAAGATTAAACGAAATTTCTTATGATGAAAAAGAATATCGTATTATAACCGGCATTAGTGAATTTGATAGAATTATGGGTGGAGGTATTGTATTGGGTTCTGTGACTTTAATAGGAGGAGAACCTGGGGTTGGTAAGTCAACCTTGATGTTGCAGATAGCTGATAGGATTGTTTCAACAAAAAATATAAATGGACAATATTATAAATTATTATATGCTTCAGGGGAAGAATCAATTCAACAGATAAAACTTAGAGCAGAAAGATTGAATATAAGGAATGAAAATATATTTATATTATCAGAAACAAGTTTAGAAAATATAGTGAAGGTAGTTGAAGAAGTTTCAGCAGATGTGTTAATTATAGACTCAATTCAAACAATATCTTCTGACTTTTTGCCAAATATTCAAGGCAGTGTTGCTCAAATAAGAGGTGTAACTGCTGAGATTATAAGATTGGCAAAAACAAAAAATATTACAGTGTTTATTTTAGGACATATTACTAAAGAAGGAGATATAGCGGGTCCAAAACTTTTAGAACATATGGTTGATACTGTTTTATACTTTGAATCAGAAACAGTACAAAACTATAGAATATTACGTGTTTATAAAAATAGGTTTGGTTCAACATCTGAAATAGGTATATTTGAAATGACATCTTTTGGACTTAAAGAAATACCAAATCCTTCGGAGTTTTTCATTCAACATAGTGAAAATTTAGTTGGTACTGTAACCACCTGTATTATTGAAGGAACTCGCCCAATACTTACACAAATTCAAGCACTATTAACAAAATCTTATTTTCCACAGCCGAGAAGAGTTGTTAATGGAATAGATTATAATAGAGCGATGTTACTAATTTCCGTATTAGAAAAATATACAGGGATAAATTTAATATATGAAGATATTTATTTAAACATTGTTTCAGGATTAAAAACAAAAGAGACAGTTATAGATTTACCTATATTGGTCTCAATTTATTCTTCTCATAAAAATATTAATATAGATAGCAAATCTGTTTACATAGGAGAGGTAGGATTAAATGGAGAAGTTCGTCCTATAGGATTTATTAATGAAAGGATTAAAGAGATAGCTAAACTTGGATATAAAAAGGTTTTTTTACCATATGAAAATAAAAAAAATGTTGATAGTAGTTTTTTGGAAAAATCTAATACAGAGTTAATATTTGTCAAATCAATAAAAGAAATTGAAAAAATAGTATAACAATACAAAACCGACCACGCGTCGGTTTCTGGGAGGTAATATGATAAAATTTTTTACAGCGGGAGAATCACATAATAAGGCCATTGCTGTATTTTTAGAAGGTATACCTGCAGGAGTAAAGATAACATTAGAAAAAATCAAGGAAGAACTTGTAAGAAGGAAAAAATCATATGGTAGAGGTGAGAGGCAAAGTTTTGAAGAAGATAAAATTGAAATAATTTCAGGTATAAGATATGGTGAATCTATCGGTTCTCCTATATGTGTTTTAGTTTATAATAAAGATTATAGAGAAAATGATTTTATTAAAAGAGATAATTCTTATCAGCCATTGACAACTCCGCGCCCAGGACATGCCGATTTGACAGGTGCATTGAAGTTTTTAAGAAATGACTTAAAAGATATTTCAGAACGTTCCTCTGCAAGAGAGACGGTTGGACGAGTAGTTGCAGGAAGTATTTGCAAACAGTTTTTAGAAAATTTTGATATATTTATTGGTTCATTTGTTGTAAAGATTTATAAAATTAAATTTACTCAGAACTACATTACAACAAATAAAAATTTATTATTAAAATTTCATAATTTAGCTGAAAAATCTATAGTGAGATTTCCTGATAAAAAAGAAGAGAAAAGAATAATTGAACTTATAGATAAAACAAAGAAAAATAAAGATACCATAGGAGGAGATTTTGTAGTTTTCGCAATAGGAGTACCTGTTGGTTTAGGAAGTTATTCTCAGTGGTGCGATAGATTAAATGCAAAAATTTCATATTATCTTTTTTCAATTCCAGCAATAAAATCTTTACAAATAGGTTTGGGTGAAAAATATTCTGACTATTATGGTTCTGAGGTTCATGATGAGATATTTTATTCTTCAAAAAATAATTTTTATAGAAAAACAAATAATGCTGGTGGAATAGAAGGTGGGATTTCTAATGGTCAACCGATAATAATAAAGTGTAGTATGAAACCAATACCTACTTTATATGAACCATTAAATAGTGTTGATATAAATACAAAAAAACCTTCCAAAGCAGATGTCATAAGAAGCGATATCTGTGCTGTTCCTTCTTGTAGTGTAGTTGCTGAATCAATGTTAGCAATTTGTCTATCTAATGAGATGAAGATTAAATTTGGTGGAGATTCTTTAAAAGAGATTAAGCAAAATTATAAGAATTATTTAAATTTGATAAAAAAATTTGGTAATGGCTAAAGATTTCGGACCAAATTTTTATCAAAAGGAGTATGTTTTAACATTTTTAATATCGTCGGATAAATATCTTCGTGTCTATGATTAAACCTAAATGAAATTTCAGCTAAAT